>MDTE01001872.1_pt1 | contig 42580 bp, 57 predicted proteins | sample 811231 | NCBI WGS metagenome assembly MDTE01 (sample SAMN05326651, study PRJNA326480) | marine metagenome | isolation source: seawater | place: Indian Ocean: Red Sea | collected 2010
ATCTGATGCACAACAGTTACTTGTTAGTGTCGATGGAGTCATTCAGAAACCTAACGCTGGATCAAGCCAGCCAAGCGAGGGATTCGTTCTTGTTGGCAATGACATTATCTTTGGGTCCGCCCCTCCTAATGGTGCTAGTATTTTCGTTACTGTCATCGGATCAACAGTCGGAATAGGTACACCAAGTAACAATACAGTTACAACAGCCATACTACAGAACGGATCAGTTACAACTGCAAAGATTGTAGACGCTAATGTTACGACTGCAAAAATTGCAGATGCAAACGTAACTACAGCTAAGATTGCAGATAATGCAGTAACTTCAGCTAAAATATCTGCTGGTGCAGTGCATACTGCTGATATATCTGATAGTCAAATTACTACGGCTAAGATTGCAGATAGTGCAATAACTTCTGCAAAAATAAGTAATGGAGCTGTACATACTGCTGACATATCAGATTCACAGATAACTACAGCTAAGATAGCTGACGATGCAATTACTGGAGCTAAAGTTGCAGATGATGCTATAAGTACTGTTCATATAGCAGCTCAATCTATTGGAGAGACTGAAACAGCTCCAAATGCTATAACTACAACTAAACTAGCAAACAGTGCAGTTACTACAATTAAAATAGCAGATGACGCAGTAACTGCTGCAAAGCTCGCTAACACGTCTGTAACAGCTGGTAGCTATGGTTCATCAACTTCTATTCCAAGCATCACTGTAGACGCACAGGGACGTATTACAGCGGCATCTGGTAACACTGTTAACACAGATCTAGTTGGTGACACAACACCACAGTTAGGCGGTAATCTTGACTTAAATAATAATAATATAGAAGGCACTGGAAGTGTTACTATTTCTGGCCATGTAGATTTAAATGACAGTGGGCGTGTAAAGCTAGGAACTGGTGATGACCTACAAATTTACCATAATGGTACAGAAAATGCCATTAACATGACAAACACTCAAGCCCATTTAAGAATTTTTGGTGCTAGTGGTAGTCACATAAAATTAGAACCTAGAGATGGTCATAGTTCTGCTGTATTTAAATCTAATAATGCTGTTGAATTATATTTCGACAACAGTTTAAAATTTGCCACCATGTCGAATGGAGCAGAACTTAGTGGTCATTTACATTTAGCGGACGGCAATCAGGTGCGTCTAGGTAATGTTGGATCTGGCGGTGATCTGCAAATTTATCACGATGGTTCTAGTACCAACCACATTAAAGGTACAGGATCTCACTCTACAATGTTTTGGACTAGCGGCGTAGAGCGTTGGTATATAGATTCTAATGGACATTATAAACCAGCAGCCAATGGAAATTATGATATTGGTGCATCAAACGCAAGAGTAAGAAACTTATATACAAGTGACCTTCATTTATCTAATGAAGCAAAAGGTGCTAACGATGTAGATGGTACATGGGGTGACTGGACAATACAAGAAGGAGAATCAGACTTGTTCTTAAAAAATAATCGTTCTGGTAAAAAGTACAAATTTAATTTAACGGAGGTATCATAATGGCTATTATATATCCAGAAGGTACACAACAAAAAGTTATTAAAATACAAAGATATGAGTACTCTTCTTTATCACAACTTCCTAACACAAGTGCTGAATATAATTATTGGACAGAAACTTATAACAGAGCACATGGTACTTCTTCTTTACATATTGAAGTAGCTTTACCAGGATGGGAGTTACCTAACGGCCCTTACCTTGGTGTAAGAATGAATGTTAATGGTTACAAACACGCTAAAGGTTTGCTACACTTTAGACCTAATAGCGATACTACAACTTTAGGTTATAACTGTATTGTAACTGCTAGTGAAATTGGTAGTACAACTGGAAATATAACTATTGCACAAGGTTGGTATTGGCATAGAGTGTCATCAAGTGGTAGACCTATGAACAGAACTAACTTATCTGGTGGTGGTAATGGTAATAACTATGACAACAGAGTTAGTTCAAGTGCTAGAACATACGGAAACATGATAGTAACGGAGTTTATACCATAATGCAAACATGGAAACCTGATAGATTACAAGCTGCATCTGAATATTTTGACGATATAGGTCGTCCTAGAATTGTTTGTGTAGATCCTAACGATGAAACTAATGTTCAAAATATAGATGAGTTTCAAGTTAAAACACCATTTACAGCAGATGAAGAAAAAGCTATAGATGCTAAACACGCTGCTCTAGTGTCAGCTTGGGAAGCTGAAGAGTATAAATTAAAGAGAACAGGGGCAGATGGTACAACTGATACTATCTACCCTTCAGTTGGTGAACAACTAGATTATATATACCACAACGGTATAGATAAATGGAAGACAGATATAGTCGATCCAGTTAAGAAAAAATATCCTAAACCAGAATAATTTTATCGCCCTCTAAACAGAGGGCTTTTTTTTATGACATTAACTAAAATAGCCTCAACAGGTGTAGAGGATAGTCTTAGGTGGGTTTTAGGTGCTAATGGCACTAGCGACTATACTTTTACTGGGCCTGGTTTAACTGGTACGGTAAATGATCCTACTATATACCTAACAAGAGGACACACATATATTTTTCAAAATAACTCAGGTGGGCATCCGTTTTACATCAAAACTAGCATAGCTAATGGTGGAACTAACGATGCGTATAACACAGGAGTTACAAACAACGGAGGTGGTAACGGTACAGAAATAGTATTTACTGTACCACACGACTCTCCTGACATACTTTACTATCAGTGCAGTAGCCATGCAAGTATGGCTGGGCAGTTTAATATAGCTGGCTCTGTTGCTGATGGAAGTATAACTACAGCTAAACTTGCAGCAGATGCAGTTACAGCAGCTAAACTAGCAGACAATGCAGTGGTCACAGCTAATATTGTAGATGCACAGATAACTACAGCTAAGATTGCAGACGGTGCAGTTACAGCAGCTAAAATAGCTAGTCAAACTATTACTGCTGACAAAATAGCTTCTAATGCTGTAAACACTCCTGAACTAGTTGCTAGTGCTGTAAGCACTTCTAAACTAGCTAATAATGCTGTTACTACAAGTAAGATTGCAGACAGTCAGATTACCACTGCTAAAATAAATGACGGTGCAGTTACTACAGCTAAGATAAATGATGACGCAGTTACAAATGCTAAACTTGCAAGTAACTGTATTACAAATAGCGAAATAGCTGGTAATAGTATTGATGGCGATAAAATAGCAAACACATCTATAACTGGTGTTAAATTAGTAAATGGTGCAATTAATGAAGCTAGAATAAGTAATGGTTCGGTTACAACAGATAAAATAGGCGACCAAGCTGTAACACTAGCTAAACTACCACACGGTACATCATCTAACGATGGTAAGTTTTTACGAGCAAACAACGGTGCAGACCCTACGTTTGAATCTATCCCTGCTGGTATAACAATAAACAACCAAGCAGATAACAGAATTATCACTGCTACTGGTACTTCTGATACTTTAAATAGTGAGTCAAATTTGACTTTTGCATTATCAGGTAGTGATCCTATTTTAACTATTCAAGGCACAAGTGCTGGTCATGCCCAATTAAATTTAAATACTGGTGGAACAACAGACCATTGTGGTGTAAATTTTGGTGACAGCCAACAAACTGGTATTGGAAGAATACAGTATACTAATAGTGGCGACTATATGATACTGCAAACAAATGGTGCAGAACGTATGCGTATAGACTCGTCTGGGAACGTAACAAAGCCATATCAACCAGCATTTGCTATAAGAAATAGTACTAATGCAGATTTTACATGGTCTAATGGTGCTGCTTTTCCATTTAATAGTGCTATTTTTAATCGTGGAAGTCATTTTAATACCAGTAACTACCGATTTACTGCACCTGTAGACGGAGCATATCAATTTAATTTTTATTGCATTATTAGATATAACGACCATCATAGGACTCCAGTTTTTCAAGTTAATGGAAATAACAGGCACATTATATTAGTCAGTTTCTCTTGGAACGCTGGTACAAGTTATTATGATTACTGTTCATTTTCTATTGTACGTTCATTGTCTGCTAACGATTATGTAACTGTGAATAATGTGTCAGGTAAAAGTATAACTACACACGGTCACGAATATTCTCTTTTTAGCGGATTCTTAATAGGTTAATACAAAATTATGGATTATACAATTACTCTGACAGACACAGAAAAAAAGTCTATGGAATTTGTAGCTGTTGATGTTAAAAGCTGGATAGATAATGCAGCTAAAAATAGAGCAAAAATAGCAAAAGAAGAAATTATTGAAATTAATACTAAGCATTGTAATGCTAATTCAATTGCAATTGCAGTAGGCGAAGATGCTCAAGTAACACAGGCATATACTTTAGGTATAGTTAAAACCGCTGTAGAAAGAAACGCTGAATCATTAAAAGAAGCTAAACCAGAATAGTGGAAATACCCACCATAGTAATTCCGCCAGTAGATAAAATAGAAACAATATCTATACCTTTACCCACCGCTGACGTTCCTAGTTATGTACCCTTAGTTGTACCTCCAAGCGATCTTAGAGAACCAGAGGGTACACAACCAGAAGCTACAGAAGAAGCACCTACTGGCATAAGGCAAATTGATATACCTATAATTGATGTCAAAATGCCTTTACCAGAAAACGAAATACTAATAACGGCTTCTACTACAGCAGTCGTTTCTGTAGCTGCAACACTAACAGCAACAGCAGCCTTTAAATGGGTTGTAACTGCAATGAAACCTATATTAAAAACAGCATGGAAGAAGATAAGGTCATCAAAGGACAACCCAAAAGTTTCCTAAAAAAACTAAAAGAAAATGTAGACGACCATGATGAACAGATGGCAGTTCTTGGTGCAGCAGTCCGTTTGGGTGTTGTCATATGGAGTGGATTTATAATTACTCTTAATTATGTTGAACTTCCTATGGTCAAAAAAACAAATGCGTCAGCTGATATCACTTTCGTAGCCTCGATTTTTACGGGGGCACTAGCCACTTTTGGACTGTCTACAGGTAACAAAAAGTCAAAAGAAGATAAACCAAAACAATGAAAAAAATTATCATTCTGTTAGCCTTGTTATCACCCAGCATAGCTAGAGCAAATGTCGTAACTCCTCAGTTTACTACAGGGTCGATGAATAGTACGACTACTACCACTCAAACAATTGTCGAAACAGAACAGCGTCAGGTGTTCGGAGCTGCCGTAAATACCTGGAGTGGTAGTAATATATCAGCAGCAGCTAGTGCTGGAATATCTGGAGGCGATGCTGTATTTACTGTAACTGACAATACATTACCTTGGAACTTAGAAGTAACAACAAGAGCAGCTGGCGTAGTAGAGCAGTGGGATACAACAAGAAACTACACTATAAACTCTACAACTACCTCGCTCTCTGTATTCTCTCAGTAAGTCCAGTACTAGCTGAAGAGCCAAAAGTCAATAATAGCTCCAACCCTGTGGCCGCAGCGACTGGAAATGTGACTAATTCGGCAATACAATTTCAGAACAATGGAGCGTCTTCCAGACAATCATATGGACCATCCATACAATGTAATGGAAGTACAATGACTTTTAGTCCTTTCTATATGGGTAACCATGTTAACCCCTACTCAGCAGACGAAGATACACGAGAACTGTATCCTTCAAGCTATCAGCTAAATGAAAACTGGGGCTTTCAAGTAAATTTTATGGTACCACTTGACAGAGAGGGTTTAAAACAATGCAAAGATATAGCTAAACGACAAGAAGAGAAGATGCGTTTGGACTATGAACTTGTTCGTGCATTAAAATGTGCAGAACTACAACAAAAGGGCTTTACAATCCGCCCTGGGACAAGAGTTTACGGATTATGTTCCGACATTGTTCCTATACAATCATTATTACCAAAGAAAGATGTTAGCACTACTAAAACCAATCGTTTTAACTTTTTTAAAAAGTGATAAATTTAAATTTTTTATCGTGGATATCCTAGAAAAACTTGTAGAGCAGAGTGACAATAGTCTTGATGACAAAGTTTTAGCTATGGTTAAAAAAGGATTAGACATAGAATAATGAACAAAGCAACTGAATCACAGTTTAACGAACTGCATCAGTTGGTCACACAAGAGTTTTTAGATAGAGTTAAGGGTGGTGAGGCAACTACCCAAGATTTAAAAGCAGCCTGTGATTGGCTGAAAGCAAATGATATAAGCGGTGTTGCATACGAAGGCAACCCATTAGCAAAATTAGCAAACGTATTACCTGAAGTAGACCCAGATCTAGTTCAAAGGAGATTATATGGCAGAAACCGCTGAATATTATCGTAAAAATAAAAAAGCTAGACAGAAACGTTTAGTTCAGCAAACTAAATACAATAAAACTGATAAGGGTAAAAGCATTATTAGAAATGCACAGAAGCTTCGAGCTAAGTTAGAGATACCAAAAGGTTCCAAAATGGATGCAGCCCATTATAAAGGCAGCAAAACCAATGGCAGACCACAACACAGATCTAAAAACAGACAAAGCAGAACTAAAAAATGACCCCTTTACTACCTAGTCCAGAACATTACTTACACAACTTAATAACCATGACAAGTTCAGAATCTAAACGGCTCTGGAGAAGAGCTATAAAAGAGCACTTCAACTGTACATGTGTTTATTGCGGAGGAAATTATGAATTACACGAACTTACACTTGACCATGTCAAGCCTAGAACACTTGGCGGAGAAGATTTACAATCAAATCTTGTACCCGCATGTAGAAAATGTAATCAGGATAAAGGTAGTATGAACTGGCTGTATTGGATGCGTAGCACGTTTGGACACATCCCACAGCGAGAGAAAAGAATATTAGATCATATTGCATATGAGTGACGTTTTAACCGCCTTACAGGGCGATTTCAAGCTGTTTCTGCAAGCTTTGTGGGACCAGCTTGATCTACCCCAACCTACTAGAGCACAATATGCCATCGCAGACTACTTACAATCAGGACCCAAGAGACTCCAGATTCAAGCTTTTCGAGGTGTTGGTAAATCTTGGATTACTGGTGCTTTTGTGTTATGGACCTTGTTCAAAGATCCAGAAAAAAAGATAATGATTATATCTGCATCTAAAGAAAGAGCAGATAACATGTCTATATTTTTACAGAAACTAATTATAGAGACACAGTGGCTCAAGCATCTACAGCCTAAAAGTGATGATGCACGTTGGTCACGTATATCATTTGATGTTAACTGTGCACCTCACCAGGCACCCTCAGTTAAGTCTGTAGGTATCACTGGTCAGTTAACTGGATCAAGAGCTGACCTCATGATTTTAGATGATATAGAAGTGCCAGGTAATAGTATGACAGAACTAATGAGAGAGAAACTCTTACAACTCTGTACTGAAGCCGAATCTATTCTTACACCTAATGATGATAGTCGCATTATGTATCTGGGAACACCCCAGACTACTTTCACAGTATATAGAAAACTTGCTGAACGGAATTACCGTCCCTTTGTATGGCCAGCTCGTTTTCCTAAAGATTCAACGCCATACGAGGGACTACTAGCACCACAACTACAGGAAGACATTGACAATGGAGCATCAGCTGGAGACTGCACAGATCCAGACAGATTTAGTGACGAGGATCTCCTACAAAGAGAAGCAGCAATGGGACGTAGTAACTTTATGCTACAGTTCCAACTTGACACAACTCTTAGTGACGCTGAAAAGTTCCCTCTTAAAATGGCTGACCTCATTGTTACTAGTGTTAATCCTACTAAAGCACCCGACAATGTCATATGGTGCTCCGATCCCAGAAACGTCCTTAAAGACTTACCTACCGTTGGACTTCCAGGAGATTATTTCTATTCGCCTATGCAACTGCAAGGAGAATGGACAGAGTATGATGAAACAATCTGCTCCGTTGACCCATCAGGGCGAGGAACAGATGAAACTGCTGCTGCCTATATATCCCAAAAAAACGGGTTCCTCTATTTGCATGAAATGCGAGCATACAGAGATGGGTACAGTGATAATACCTTGCTCGATATCCTTAAAGGTTGCAAAAAGTATAACGTTACAACATTGGTTATCGAAACAAACTTCGGAGATGGTATCGTAAGTGAATTATTTAAAAAACATATACAACAAACAAAACAACAGATTCTTATTGATGAGGTTCGTGCAAATGTTCGGAAGGAAGACAGAATCATTGACTCGCTTGAACCTATTCTTAACCAGCATCGTCTTATTGTTGACCGTGGGGTTATTGAGTGGGATTACAGCTCGAACAAAGACAGTGCACCTGAAAGTAGGCTCCTCTATATGCTCTTTTACCAGATGAGTCGTATGTGTCGTATGAAGTTTGCAGTGAGACATGATGACAGAATAGACTGTCTAGCTCAAGGCGTTAAATACTTTACCGATGCATTATCTATTTCAGCTCTTGAACAGATCAAATTACGTAAACGTGAAGAGTGGGATGATATACTACAAGCTTTCCTAGATGACCCACAGTCAAGTGCTAATCATCTAGTGTTAGGGATGGATGTAGACCAAAGACAACAAGCCCAGGGTAACGTTGACGGGAACTCAGTCCCCACCTGGACTTAGGCAGAGGTCGGAATAAGAGGGGGAAGGAGAAGGGTGGACTTCTTTCTCTGTAAAGGGGAGACACAACCTCCTCTTTACTTTAATATCCGTTAATGATATTACTTTAAAGCACCTCTCTCTATCTAAGTAAACGAACTGTAATAATTAGATAGTGATATTACGTATTATACATGATATATGCCTAAGTTAAAACTAGATCGTTTTAGACGTATCTACAAGAGTCTGAAGACTCCTTGGAAACCATTAAACTGGATCATACTGGGTTACTTGATGGGGATAGAACAACAGTATATTAGCATACGAACTAAGCAAACTGTGGATGAGGCTATAAATAATTACAAGAAACAAGTGTTAGACGAGGTCAAAAAGCCAACGGTAGTGATGAAAAAGACAGATGACGGCTGGGAAATGTCGATAGGTGAAGTCGATAAAAAATGACATAAATTTCTCTAGCCAGTATATATAGTCGTACCGCCAAGGTCACCCCCTGCGGCCCCTGGCCGATTTTTACAGGGTCGCTAGTCTCTTAGACTGGCTTAAACCTAGGCTATGACTACGTTTTTACCGTGTTATGGGGTGTTAAATTGGTATTTTGTAGGTAAAAATGCCTATATATAGTACATTTGTACTAGTATTTAGCCGTGGCCTGGGTTTTTGTGTCTCAATTAGTAGAGATCTGTAGGCATTTAATATTTATTGCTACTTTGTACGGTTACCCGTACTTTTTATATTTGCTTTATTCTGTAAGTACTGGCAATATAAATATTAAGTACTCGTTAAGAGTTACTTATCAAACTGTCATTCATTCACCCTTTAATTATGACTGCACAAACAGACACAAACAAAGTCATTCAAGTTTACATAGAAACAAAGTACGGCACAGATTACAACTATGTAAAAGACGAGGCCCAGGCCGAGGCACTCGAAGCATTAACAAAAAAGAAAACGATTGACCGTTATGACATAAGGGCACTTGAAAAGCTTGGCTATACTATTGAGTTAGTTATGTCACCAAAAGTAAGTTTAAATACTATTAAATAGTTATGGACACTTTCAGAGCATTACAAGAGCCAAAAGAGTTACATTTTGGTCTAGGTTTTATTGATTATGTCACTAGTTATTACGGCCCAGGCGGTATTTTTGACATGGGGGCAACCCCTTTACAAATAGCCGAGGCTATAATATACCGCTTAACTGACCGTGAGTATAAAGATAAACCTTTTTACGGCGATACTATGGACCGTGAATTTGTACGGGACATATTAAAAGCGTTGTTTAAATTGGATTATGTCAAATGATTAGTAAGTTTAATGTATTACGTGAATATGTAGTTACTTATACGACCTGGGGAACTAGGGACGATATAAAAACCTACAACGTTAAAGCAGTTAATGAAATAAACGCTTTAATGATGTTTCACAATAAACGCATAGCGTTAAAATCACACATTACGGGGGTTACACAATGTCCAGTCAAAAACTAACAACGGCCCGCTATTTACTTAAACAAGTACAAATAAGGCGTTTAAAATTGTTAGGTGTTGGCCCTGAGTTAACATCTAACCAACTTGCAGAGTTTAAAATGTGCGAAAGAGCCATTAAAGAACTAGACGCAATTATTGACGAGGTCGAACCCGTAACGCTTTACGCTTTAACGGGACCGCCCGAACTTCCAAGTATTGCCCGTGGTGATACCTGGGCACAATCAAAAGTAAACCCTGACCATTTAAACAAATGACCACCAAAAAACCCGCACTTGTCAAAACTGAATCAGCAATTGACGCTCAGAGAGCCTTATTTAGAAAATACGGTCAAGAGCGATGGAACATCATTAAATTAATTTTAGATGTTGCCGAACATACAACAATAGACAACAGTTTAGAAGATACTATTGTTTATTTATGTCATGAAGTCGTCAAAAAAGATAAACCTTTTCAAGTTGCACAAGAGCGTTTATATAAATTAACGCCCTGCACTTGTGACGATGACGACTAACAACAAGTAAAAAAGTTAAGGCTTTTTTGGGCGGTTCAATTCCGCCCTTTACTATTGCCGCTCACTGAGAGCGGTTAACTTTAAAAAATGGTATTAGTTCACATTACCAAAAAATCCAACAATCGGAAAGTCGGACCAATACCGACTACAACAACAGAGGCGGCATCTTGTCCGCCGTCTTGTCCTTTTATTAATAACGGTTGCTACGCTAAAAGCGGCCCGTTGTCTTTACACTGGCACAAAGTAAGTAACGGCACACAAATAAACCTCACAGATTGGGCGGGTTTATGTTCATTTATTGAGCAACAACCACCAGGCCAGTTAATACGGTTAAACCAGGCGGGGGACTTACCGCACATAAACGGCGTAATTGATACCTTTTTATTAAGGCAATTAGTAAAAGCTAATAAGGGCCGTAAGTCTTACACATACAGCCACCATAAACACACGCCGCACAATATAAAGGCATTACAACAGGCCAATAAGTCAGGGCTCACAATAAACGTGAGCACTGAATCATTAGAGGCCGCCGATTATGTGGCCGATAATTACGGCTTACCCGCCGTTACTGTGGTTAATTCAAAAGATAAACCACCAAAAACAACACCAGGCGGGCGGCGTGTGGTTGTATGCCCCGCACAAATAAAAGACGGCGTAACCTGTAGCACTTGCAAGTTATGCAGTAAACAACGCTCTTTTATAGTTGCATTCATAGCACACGGCACACAAAAGAAAAAAGTTGATGAGGTTTTATTATGAACTCGTTAATAGTTTTTGTATGCTTAACAATCATTTTATACATTTTTTTAAAAAACACTTTAAAGTCTAATTAGCTATGAATACCTACCAAAAACAAAAAAGCAACTATTCACTTAGACGGGCATTAATTCAACAATTAGTAAACGTCAAAGTGGCCGAGAATGACCAACAACGGGCCGAGGCTCACAAAAAGGTCAAAAGCCTCAAAATGCAATTAAAAGCTTATGAGGTTAAATATTGCTATTACCAGGCCAACTTAATAACAGGGGACCTAGGTAAAATTTCATAGTCAAAAGTAGTACAAATGTATTATATTAAATAGTACAAATGTATTATAGTACAAACATACTATAGTACAAATGTATTATATATAGTACAAATGTACTACTCTTTTTTTAATTTTTTCCAGGAGGTTCCCAACACCAAGGACGCAAGGACGCAAGGACGCAAGGACGCAACTGCGATGTGAACTAACGCAAGGACGCACTGTATATTTACAGATACATTTACTAAAACAAACCCACCCTGACAATACCTGACTGTCACAAAACCCTACAGGTTTTCACAATACAACTGCTGCAAATGCAAACTTATCAGGTTATGTATGGAGTCACTGGTGATTCTCGTTGGCGTTTCTTTGATGCTATCGATGATGAAGAGGCTGCATGGAAGGCTAACTGCTGGACAAAGTCCAATGGTTTTGAGCTGATTGATGTTAAACAAATACGAGATATAGATCATGAAACGTGAACCACGTAAACGTAGAAAATACTTTCCTAATAATGTAAGAGCCTTACAAGATACACCTGACGCATACTTTGTATCAATTCCATATGAGGATTTAATCAGCTGGAAGATACACGGGTATGAGATACCTGACTCTGTGTACTGTGTATTTAGAACTCGTAACATGGAAACAGGAAAGGTTGAAGAACACTACTACAACACCGAGCATCACGCAAAGAAGCGATTAAAAAGGAGCATTGAGAGCGGCTTGGAAATAACAATGGTATCAAACGATGGTTTATATCACCTTAGACCTTCAGATACTTTTATTGATTGGAACTTTTAATAATGAATAGTCAAACAACAAAAAGAAGACTTGGTGCACTGCTCACCAGTATAACTACTCATCCACATAAACGTGAGTTAATTAAATTAATGAGACAACAGGTAGCTGATGATACATATAAGGTCAGCAGTCTAGACCGATAGCAAAAATAGTGTATAATATGGGTAACTACCACCCATTATTATGACCACCTTTTTTAAAACCTGGGGCGAAGCAGTAGAGTACGACCTATTGCGTAACAAAAGCCACGGCAAGGACAGAGCCAGCCATGATGACGTTGTGCATCATCTTAATTACTTTACTGCATGTTATGGAAAGTCATTTCCTTGTATGGAAATCACACAGGATGTGATAGATGACATGCAGACACAGTTAATGGAAGAGAGAAATGTAGTCAATGCTACAGCTAACAGATACATGGCTTCTGTTAAGGCAGTATTAAACTTTGCATACGCAAAAAGAAAGCTGCCACATTCCTTCAAATTCATTAAGTTAAAAGAAAATAAAGGTAGACCTAATTGGTACGACAAAAGTACTATTGATGCATATGAACAGGTAGCACGAAGCCTTAACTTTTGCCGAGATGACCTTGCAGACATCGCTGTCTTTGGTGCATATGTCGGTGCGAGACAGGCAGAGATACTTAATCTTAGATCAATAGATATAGACCTCGATGCTTACGATGGCAGAGGCAGTATTTATATAGGTGGCCGCCCAGGGTTTTCTACAAAGAATGATGACTGGCGAGAGGTGCCAATGCACACAAGAGTGCGTCCAATAATCTTAAAAAGGATTAACAAAACACACCCGAATACTTTGATATTCGGACATGACTGGGCGAATAAAGATAAATTATTGCGTGAATTTAAAAAGGTGTTAGTTTATTTAAATCAGCCGCCAGTAATGAACTTTCACCATTTACGCCACTCTTTTGGTGTATGGCATGCCGAAGCTGGAACACCGATAAGAACCCTCATGGAACTTATGGGTCACAAAACAATAGAAACTACCATCATGTATGCGAAAGTTTCTAACAAAGCCAGGGCAGATGCAATGGCAAACATCTAATCAACAATTGAAAGCATTACTATGGCTACACCCTCACAAATTGATGAGCAAGTAAAGTTAGAAAGAGAACAAATTAGAAAAGGTATAGATATATTGCGTGACAACACGCAGAATCTAGAAAGCAAGTCATATTCATCTGCAACTATATACGGCGTAACATCTATAAGAGATCTACTGCCGTTAGTAATAGACCAGATAGAGACACGCAAAGACATGCTAAAACGAGGCCACAACGGAGTAGCCTTCAAGGACGTATATAAATATTTAGACTCTGTTGATACCAATGTGCTTGCATCCATAACCTGTAAGGTTGTCATGGATAAAGTGTTTAGCACACGTGATAAGAGTAATTACTTAACTAATATATCTTCCGCAGTTGGCACAGCTGTAGAGGATGAGTGCCACATCACATATTACGAGAAGACTGTGCCTGGATTATTAGATTATATCCAGAAGAATTATTGGCACAAGGCATGTGGTACACATCAAAAGGTTGTTGTCTTGCGTACATTGATGAACAGGTACAACGTAGAAACCTGGAAGAGATGGAACTCAGCTGTGCGTGTACGACTAGGTGCATGGCTCATTGACTGCGTTATTAACTCATGTAACTGGTTTGAAAAGAAACGTGTACACATGAGAGGAACAAAATGTCCTAACGCAATAGTACCAACTGAAGCATACCTATCTATTAAAGATAAAATAATGGAAGATGCTGAGTTGTTTGCACCTCTATCATATCCAATGTTAATAGAACCAAACGACTGGACTAACGAAAGAAAAGGTGGATATCTTCTTAATGAAGTTATGAAGGGACATCAGTTGGTACGACAGGGAGAGGTCGGAATAGTACAGGGAGAACTGCCACTTCGTTTCTTAAATAAAATACAGAAAGTTGGCTACAAAATAAATCCCTTTGTTTATGCTATAGCAGACGAGCTACAGCAGAGAGGTATAGCAGTAGGAAAGTTTATTCCCATTGTAGAAATACCATCGACACCACTTCCAAATAACATGGAAGATCCAAATGTTAAAAAGGATTATTGCAGAAAAGAAGCAGAGGTTCACAATAAACGTGCACTTGTTTACAAAGCTAGTTGTAGAACTAGAAAACAAATGGAAGCTGCAAAAATATTTAAAGACAGAGATCGTTTCTTTTTACCTTGGAACTTTGACTGGCGTGGTAGATGCTACCCTATACCAGCCTATTTGACACCGCAATGCACTGACTTTGGTAAATCATTGTTAGTTTTTGCGGATGCAGTTGATTTAACACCTGAATCTGAGTCATGGATAGAGTTTCAAGTTGCAACAACATATGGATTAGATAAGGCAACTATGCCTGAACGCCTTGCATGGGCAAGAAACAATCATGCATTGATAACAAGAATTGCTGAAGATCCAATAGCTAACTTGCATGAGTGGGAAGGTGTTGAAGAACCTTGGCAATTTGTGGCTGCATGTGAAGAAATGTACCATTGCCTTATCAAAAGAGATCGTAAGACTACAAGTCTTATGATTGCTATAGATGCAACATGTAGTGGTTTACAAATCCTTGCTGGTTTAGCTAGAGATAAATCTACAGCAGAACTTGTAAATGTAATACCAGCAAACAAACCACAAGATGCATACAAAGTAGTTGCAGAAAAATCGAAACCACATATACCTGTTGTCTTACATGACGTTTGGGATAGAAAATGCACTAAAAGAACATGTTTAACTATTCCATATAATGCAAAACCTTACAGTAATAGAACATATATAAAAGATGCTCTAAAAGAAAAAGGGGTCGAAATCACTAAGGAAGATTTAACACAAACAGTTAAGGCCGTGAGAGATGCTATGGAAGTAGTTGTACCAGGTCCTATGGCTGTTATGCGTTGGATTGAAAAAGAGGTTGCAAAGACTATAAAGCGTGGTGTAGACAAGATTTCATGGGTTACACCATCAGGTTTCGTTGTATCACAGAGATACATGAAGAAAGAAGTAGTTGAAATAAAGATGAAGTTATTAGGACGTTGTGAGATTAGAGTTGCTACTGACGATACAAATGAAGTTGACCTACTAGGGCACAAGAATGGGACAGCTCCTAATTTAATACATTCACTTGACGCAAATACTTTACATTTTACTGTTGACAAGTTCGACAAACCTATAGCTCTCATACATGACAGTGTCTTGTGCAGAGCTACAGATATGACAGAACTTTCAACAAAGGTGAGAGAAGTCTACATGCATTTATTTGCAGAGCATGACTATCTCAACGACTTTGCTAAAGCAATTGAAGCAGAGTCTAAACCACCTATCATCGGGGACTTAGTGCCCTCAGACGTAATTAATTCCACTTATTTTTTTTGTTAATGGCTAGAACCATCCACTTGACACCTGAACCAGTAGTTTTAACTGGTTTCCAGGCTATATTAAAACCAAGCAAATTTGGTTACTCACTTAAAGCACTAGTTGGTGAGGATATTATTTCAAAACTAGAAACAGAAAGAGAGGACTGTCTTAAATGGGCACAGTCTAAACTTAAGAATCCTAAAAGATCTACTCTTAAACCAGAACCCTGGGAAGAAGTAGAAGACGGTAAGTATACCGTTAAGTTTTCATGGGCAGATGAAAAAAAACCACCTGTTGTAGATACAGAGGGTACACCTATCAAAAATTTAGATACACCAGTTTATGAAGGATCTAAAGTTAAGTTAGGTTTTCATCAGAAGCCATACGTATTAAAAGATGGCGTTACATACGGCACAAGTCTAAAACTTAGTGGTATACAAATAGTTAGTGTACAAACAGGAGCTGGTGTAGACACAGGTGACCTTGATGAGGTTGGTGTTGCAGAACTCTTTGGTAAAACAAAAGGTTTTAAAACTGATGAACCAAACGTTACACCTGACTTAGCACCTAGCTCAGTAGAAATCGACACTGAACAATATCAAGACGACTTCTAATGTTTAAATCAGGATTAGAGGAAAAAGTCTCTGATCTTTTATGTGAGTTAGGTGTTGACTACGAGTATGAGGGTTTAAGTTTACCTTATACAATCAAACACTTATATACACCTGACTTTGTTTTGCCTAACGGCATCGTGTTAGAAACAAAAGGATATTGGAAACCAGAAGACAGACGAAAGATAAGACAAGTTGTCACTGAAAACCCACACATAGATTTACGAATGGTATTTCAAGATCCTTATAAAAAGATTAGTAAGAAATCCAAAACAACATATGCGAAATGGTGCACACGATACAACATCAAGTGGTGTGCATACCACGCAATACCAGTGGATTGGCTGACATGACTGAAAGCGAATTCATTAGACACGAACCATGTCCAGACTGTGGCTCATCTGACGCACTAGCAGTGTATACAGATGGGCATACATTCTGTTTCAGTTGTCAAACAAGGACAGCTGCTGACAAACAAGAGAACAAATTATCCATGCAAACAAATGTCAACTTCAAAGGTACCGCTCAACGACTTAATAAAAGAAGAATTAGCGAACAGACGTGCGAAAAGTACAAAATCTACAGAGATGAGACATACTTACGCTTCCCTTATTTCGATGGCTCTGGACGTATTAAAGGATTCAAAACAAAAACCAAACTAAAATCATTTAAGTATGAAGGACATACTACTGACACTTTATTTGGTCAGCATTTGTTTCCTAATTCTGGCAAACGTATTGTTATATTCGAGGGTGAGCTAGATGCAGCCTCTGGATACGAGGCAATGAATGGTTGGCCAATGGTATCTTTGCCGCATGGTGCAGCAAGTGCTAAAAAAGATGTACAAAAACAAATACCTTTTTTACAGGGATATCAAGAGATTGTTTTATTTTTTGATAAAGATGATCAGGGACGCAAGGCGACAGAGCAAGTGGCAGCTGTCTTACCGCAAGGGACAGTTAAGATTGCTCACCTGGAAGATCCGTACAAGGATGCCAGTGATGCTTTACAGGATAATAATCCAGACGCTATACGCCGTGCGATATGGGATGCGAAACCTTATAGGCCAGATGGAATCGTTGATGGTAAATCTTTACTGAATGCAGTAACAACACCAAGTCAACCATGTAATCATGAGTATCCATTTGCTGGTTTACAGGCAATGACCCACGGTATAAGATATGGCGAACTTACAACTATCACGGCTGGTACAGGCCAAGGCAAGAGCAGCCTATGTAGAATGCTCGCAACTGAGCTTCTTAACAAAGGAGAGAAAGTAGGCTACATCGCATTAGAAGAATCTAACAGGCGAACAGCACTTGGACTTATGTCAGTGGCTGTAGGAAAAGCTTTACACTTAGGTGAACATGAATATTCTACTTTGAAAGATGCTTACGATAAAACTATCTTGGGTTGGAACCTTTATTTATACGACCATTTTGGCAGTTTATCTGCGGATATTATTTACAACCGTATTGAATATATGGCTCTTGGCCTGGATATAAAAGTAGTTTTTCTTGACCACTTGTCTATTCTACTTAGTGGTTTAGATGGAAATATGGATGAAAGAAGAACTATAGATAAAACTATGACTGACTTACGTAGTCTTGTTGAGCGTACAGGAATTAAATTATTCTTAGTGTCTCATCTTAGAAGAGCACAAGGAGACAAGGCAGTTGAAGATGGCCAGCGTGTTTCTATTGGCATGTTACGAGGGTCAGCCAGCATATCCCAATTATCTGACACAGTCTTAGCACTGGAAAGAGATCAGCAAAACCCAGATGATTGCTCTACATTACGTGTGTTGAAAAACAGATACAGCGGAGAGACTGGGGTGGCAGCTGAATTGAAATATGATAAAACTACCTGTAGATTCAATGAAACTAAGAACACAGTTTTCAATCCCAGCACAGACTTCTGAGCTGGATGAATTAAAAAAACCAAACCCACCTAGTAAACAAGCAGTGAAGAAAGCAAAGTTTCGGGATAAAACTTATGTCGGAAAAGCAAATGCTCGTATTTGACTGCGAAACAAACGGACTATTGCATGACGTTTCTGAGATACATTGCATCGCCATATACGACAATACGAAAGAGGAAACCTTCGTATTTAATAATCAAGGTGACCAATCAGGACCAATCACTGAAGCTTTGCATTGGCTCAGTTCGGCTGATGTTATTGTTGGTCATAACGTTATTAATTACGACTTACCTGTTCTTCGGAAAATTTATTCTTGGTTTGATACTAATGCTTCTATTGTTGACACTCTTATCTTATCTCGCTTATATCATCCAAACATGATGGAGATAGATAAGAAAAGAAACATAGCAAGAATGCCATTACAGTTGTATGGTAGACATAGTTTAGAAAGTTATGGTTATCGATTACAAGAATACAAAGGTGAGTTTGGCAAAACAACAGACTGGCAAGAATGGAGCCAGGAGATGCAAGACTATTGCGTACAAGACGTTAAAGTTACAACTAAATTATGCGAGCACTTCCGCCCTTACCTGACTGGTGCACGTTAGAACACCAAGTCGCACACATACTTACAGAACAAGAACTTCATGGATGGCAATTCGATGAACAAAAATGTCAGCAACTTGAATCACATCTCAGAAGAGAGATGGAAGAAGTTACTGGAATATTACGAAAACAATTCCCTCTCATTGGAGGAAAGATGTTCACACCTAAACGAAATAACGCATCCCAAGGATATGTCGAGGGAGCAGAGTTACAAAGATTAGTTGAGTTTAATCCAACATCACGAGATCATATAGCATGGATATTAAAGAATCGTCTGAAGATTACATTGACTCAGACTACGAAGACTGGGAAACCAATTATAGACGAGATCACTCTGACGGAGATATCGAATCCCTTTTGCAAGTTATGTGCGAAAGCTTTGGATCTAAAGAAGAAGCTAGGAATGATATCGCAAGGCGTGAACGCATGGCTTCGGCTATGTACGAACTCTAGGATTCATCATCATTGTTCTGTATCGACAAACACATTTCGCTGTGCCCATCGTAAACCAAACGTGGCTCAGTCACCAGCAGAAAAAGAATTCAGAGAACTATTTACAGCAAGTCCAGGTAACATAATGGTAGGTGCTGACCTATCAGGTATTGAGTTACGAATGTTAGCTCATTACTTAGGACGATATGACGGGGGTCGATACGCCGATATTTTATTGAACGATGATATACATCAAGTAAACGCTGACAAAATAGGAATCACCCGCCGCCAAGTTAAGACTGTGACATATTGCTTTCTTTATGGTGGGGGAAATATTAAACTAGGTATGAGTTATGATAACTCTTTACAACCCAAGGAAGCCAGTAAAAAAGGATCCGAGATTAGAGCGGCTTACGTTGCTGCAATCCCTGGACTCTCCGACTTATTGGCAGCGGTTACAGATAAGGCTGCTAATGGTTACCTCTTGGCATGTGACGGACGAAGGGTGCTGGTCGATTCACCGCACAAAGGATTAAATTACCTTCTACAATGTTCCGCTGGTATCATCGCAAAACGTTGGATGGTAATAGCAAACGACCAACTAAAACCCTTTCACACTAAACAACTTGCGTTCATACACGATGAATTGCAATACGAATGTAATCCAAAATATACAGAAGAGGTAAAACAACAACTTGAAAACTCAGCAGTTGACGCTGGAGTGTATTACAAGTTACGCTGCCCAATTGCAGCAGAAGCAAAGTCAGGAAACAACTGGAGCGAAGTCCACTAGACAATGCAGTATATGTAAAGATTTTAAATTATTATCAGATTTTAAAATATCTAATACAACTCCAAAAAAAATACATTATAAGAGTTTTTGTAAAAGTTGTGACAGTAAAATATCAAAAGATCGTAGAGAGATACGTAAAAATGCACCACCACAGTCAGAGCAATGTGACTTATGTGGCAAAGTGTGTAAGACATATTTAGATCATTGTCATAACTCATTATTATTTAGAGGGTGGTTGTGTAACGAATGCAACACTGGTCTAGGTAAATTTAATGAAGATACAAATTTACTCAAAAAAGCAATAACTTATTTAAACCCGAATGAAACTACTAATTGACTGCGACTACATAGTATACAAATGCTGTGCAGCTGCTGAGACTGAAATTGATTTTGGCGATGATGTTATATTAGTCACCTCATTATTTAGTGAGGCGTACAGATGTGTACAAAGAGAACTTGATAAGATAAAAAAAGATTTTCCTTTTGCAGAAGATATACTTTTATTTTTCACAAGTCCTAATAATTTTAGGAAAAAAATTCTACCTGAATATAAAGGTCATCGCAACAGAAAAAAACCCTGTGGATTCAAAAGAGTTATAAATCAACTTAAAAAAGATTATAAAGTAATAGTTAAACCTACACTTGAGGCTGATGACAGTCTTGGTATTTATGCTACAAAGTGGAAAGGTAATATCATTGTTTCACCTGATAAGGATATGAGACAAATACCAGGCAAACTGTATGACTTTAATGAAACCATAGATATCACACCTGAAGAAGGTGCAATGTGGCATCTTACACAGACACTTTCTGGAGATAACACAGATGGATACAGTGGTGTACCAGGCATTGGTATTAAACGTGCAGAAAAGATTTTCAAAGAGAAAGGATACACCTGGCGAGCAGTCGTAGAAACCTTTGAAGATAAAGGCATGACTGAAAAAGATGCATTAGTAAATGCAAGACTTGCACGAATACTTACAACTGACGATTACGATCATGAGAAAAAAGAACCAATCCTTTGGACCCCCGCCACCAATTACCAAGTTAACAATGGAGCAAGACTTGAAGCTACGCCAGCTTGAAATCATGTTAGCTAAACCAGAGACAAGGAAAGAAGATATTGCAACCGTTATGATTGCATTACAAGAACAAGCCTTTGTCTTATCTAATTGTATAGAAAACCTTATAAAGAAATGGCCAAAACCACCAACGACCAAGGACCATCGTACTACAGAAGAGGGCCTATTGATGTTTGGGATTTTGTTAGACAACAAGAACTCGGATTCCACCTCGGAAACGTAATTAAATATGTATGTCGAGCTGGTTACAAAGACAATGACATAGAAGATTTATCAAAAGCAATCCACTACTTATCAAATGAAATCGAATATAGAACCGCAAAGAATTGCGAGAACTGGGAGAGTACAATCCTGGATAGATAACCCTGGTTCTCGTTTACCAGTAAGTTGCACAATTTTCGTAGTAGAAGACTCAATGGAGGGTCCAAATGGCATCGAAAAGAGCTGGAGATTTGTGTCGCATGCTCTTCGCTTTGGAGCGGGAGTTGCAGTCCACCTGTCGAAACTTAGGCCAAAAGGAACAACAACAAATAAGGGACCTGATACGCTCGTTGCGAGCGGACCTGTCTCATTCGCAAAAATCTACTCAACATTAAATGAAATTCTTAGAAGGGGTGGCACCTACCGTAATGGTGCGTGTGTTATTCATCTCGATATTACACATCCCGATATTCTTGATTTTATCGAAGCTCCCAGGCATGAACTTCCCTGGATTAAAAGATGCATCGATCTCGAAGCCCAAGACTGGTATAATTCAAAACCTGAAGTCAAGGAAGCAATACTTAGAGGAATTGCAAGCGGAGACATTTGGCTCAATAAAATAAAACACGATGAACAAGGACAAAGAATATACAGCAACGTCTGTCTTGAAGTTTACTTGCCCTCACGAGGGACTTGCTTGTTACAGCACGTCAATCTCGGTGCCTGTCGTATCGGCGACTTACGGCAGAGTTTCCGTGAAGGTATGCAATCTCTGTGCGATCTCCATAGTCGGACAGGCGTTGGAGAATCTGGAGAATACCTTCCACCAGATGTCGATAGACAAGTCGTACTCGGCATGCTCGGTCTGGCCAACTTCCTCAAAATCAATAATATAACTTACAAAGAGTTTGGTGAAGGTTTAGAAGCTATTAATAATGGCAACATAACTGATACACTAGCTGGATTTGCTGCGAGAGAGTTATACATAGGTCTTGAGGAAGCAAGCAACGCAGCAAGACAACACAACATGGTGCGAGCTTTTGCCATAGCTCCAACTGCATCATGTTCATATAGAAGTAGAGATTTAGAAGGTTATACTTGCACACCAGAAATAGCTCCTCCTATTGCTAGAACAGTAGACAGAGATTCGGGCGAATTTGGTGTAGAAAGGGTGGAATATGGCAACGTTGAGATCGCATCCGAGGTCGGGTGGGAGAATTATAAAAAGGTAGCAGATCAGATAATGATTATGCTTCATAGAACTGGTTTGCTTCATGGCTATAGCTTCAACTCTTGGAGTGATATGGTGACTTACGATGAGGCATTTGTAGACGAGTGGCTTAAAAGCCCACAAACGTCCCTCTATTATGCATTACAAGTAATGGGGAACGTTCAGGATAAATCAGATGCCTACGCTGCACTAGATCAGTCCGATGTTGACGCATACTTGGAAGACATAATGAGCAACAAACCCGATGAAATAGCTTGTGATTGTCAGCAATGAACCCCTACGAAAAATTATTAAATAGAAAAAGAACTTGGACACCAGTCCAAACCACTAAAGGAAAATTTAAAAATGGTGCAGAAGAAACCATCTTCCGTTGCCTTGCAGTACGCAATATGGAGCTACCTGTGGGTACCTTCATTACGGAAGCACTTGATAAAAATATTCCCGACTCTGCCCGAATACTTTTAGAGTCAAACGTAAAGGATGAAATAAAACATGACCTTGCTCTTGGTTATATCACTAACGCTCACGGCGTAAATGACCAAGCTGAAGCTGAAGCTTTACGCCTACGAGATGCATGGCAGCAACATCCTGATCATACAATATTAAAAGCTCTTGTTATAGAACGGTCTATATTTTTTGTTATATTACCGTTTTTTAGATTTAATGGTGACGCTGGTTTGATGACCTGTGCAGCAGACATCAGCCGTGATGAACAAGTCCATGTGGCAACAAACTCCTTGGTATCATTAGAATTAGGACTAACACCTAGTCCATCTTTAGATAAACTTAGGAAGGCAACAATAAATTGGATTATGCAACCATTATCTATGGAGCATGAAGATAAATATTTAAGCAAAAAATTTTGGCTGGATGCGAGTGATCGCCTCATGTATGAAGGCAAAGCTCCACAGTTAAATGATACTAAAGCTGCAAGAATGCCAGCATTTTTTGAACATGACAACAGAAATCTCCCTAGCTACGCTTAAGTTACACAACGAGCGATTAGATAAATTACTAACAAGGCTAGAGGAAAATTTTGGTTGGAAACCTATCCATCCTAAAGAAGACGTACAGACCATCATGTACAGAGCTGGACAAGCCAGCGTAATCGATTACATAAAATCCATAATGGAGGAAGAAATCTAATGTGTGCACCAGTCATACCATTAATTAGTGCTATAGGTGGTTTAGCAACAGCCGCCTCATCACTAGGAATACTAGGAGGAAATAGAAACAGACAGACTCAACCAGCAAGATCAATGACCCCACCTCCTACAGTACAGGGTCCAGGACCAGCTGCATCAGCTGCTGGAGATGATGAAAAAACTAAGAAGGTTGATGAGTCAATTAAGATCCAACAAAACGCAAAACAGAAAAGAGATAAGCAAACAGTTAAGAAAGGACTTGCATCTCTTGGAGCGGCATCAGCAGTTAATACAGGTGTAGATAGCACCCCAGCTGGCGGAGTTAATACAGGAACATGATGCTGGCACGTACTAGATATGATCGATTGACACATGGTCGTACCGAGTTCCTTGACACCGCAGTCGATTGTAGTGAGTTAACGTTGCCTTATCTTATAAGAGATGATTTAGATGGACCATATCACAAAAGGTTGATAACACCTTGGCAAAGCATTGGAGCTAAAGCCGTTGTTAACCTTAGTGCTAAACTTGGTCTAGCTCTCTTACCACCCCAAACTACATTTTTTAAGTTACAAATTAGAGATGATAAACTTGGTGTAGATTTACCAGCAGAAGTTAGAAGTGAACTAGACCTATCTTTTTCTAAAATGGAGAGGATGGTTATGGATTACATTAATGCTTCTACTGATAGAGTCGTTGTAAACCAAGCATTAAAACATTTAATTGTTTCTGGAAATGCATTAATATTTATGGGCAAAGATGGTCTAAAGCACTATCCCCTTAACCGTTTCGTTGTTAATAGAGATGGAAACGGGAACGTGCTAGAGATTGTCACAAAGGAACTTATATCACGTCAGGTTCTTGACATAGACTTAGAAGAACCAATAGTCGAGCCTAACTCAGGCATAGATGAGACAAAGTCTGATGAAGATGATGTAGAAGTATATACTTATGTGCGTTTAGAAAACGGACGTTGGGTATGGCATCAAGAAGCGTTTGATAAAATAATAGCTGGCAGCAGAAGTAGTGCACCGAAAAATGCAAACCCCTGGCTTGTTCTTAGATTCAATACCGTTGACGGTGAAGACTATGGACGTGGCAGAGTAGAAGAGTTTCTTGGTGATTTTAAATCTTTAGAAGGTTTATCTCAAGCACTAACGGAAGGCAGCTCGGCGGCTGCGAAGGTAATTTTTCTAGTCAGTCCCTCTTCAACTACAAAGCCGAAAACCCTTGCAGAAGCTGGGAATGGAGCTATCGTACAAGGAAGAGCAGAAGATGTACAAGTGGTACAAGTCGGTAAAACGGCAGATTTTCGCACAGCATCTGAAATGATTTCTAATTTAGAAAGAAGAATTAACGAAGCATTTCTTGTTTTACAAATTAGACAAAGTGAAAGAACTACCGCAGAAGAGGTACGTCTTACACAGTTAGAATTAGAGAAACAGCTTGGCGGCTTATTCAGCTTGTTAACGGTTGAGTTCCTCATACCTTATCTCAACAGAACTCTACACATACTTCAAAGAAATAACGAAATACCTAAGATACCTAAAGATTTAGTTAGACCACAAATTGTAGCTGGTGTTAACGCATTAGGTAGAGGACAAGACAGAGAAAGCTTAACTCAATTTGTACAAGTGTTAGCCCAAACTATGGGACCTGAAGCACTGATGAAATTTATTGAGCCAAGTGAATATATTAAACGTCTTGCAGCTGCACAAGGTATAGACGTATTAAATCTTGTTAAGACACAACAGAAGTTACAACAAGAAATGCAGCAACAACAACAGATGATGCAAGCTAAAGAAATGACCAAACAGGCTGGGCAGATTCTTGGTACACCTATGATGGACCCAAGTAAAAACCCTGCGATGATGGAAGGAATGGCTGAAGCAGAACCTGAAATGGAAACACCACCACCAGAAGAATAAAATGGCAGAAACTTTAACAGTAAACGATACCCCTGAAGCTGAAGGTCTAAGTGCTGAAGAGCAAGACTCCCTGCAAGTTGGGGAACAAATGGCTGAACAGCAAGGTGAATTACTTGCTGGTAAATATAAAAATGCTGAAGATTTAGAAAGAGCATACGTAGAACTACAAAAAAAATTAGGAGACAAAGATGCCTTATCACAAGAAAGGAAAGGGGAGCAAGAAACCCAAGAAGTAGAAGAACCTACTGAAACACAGATGTATCATGATGACGGTAACGTTAATTATGAGTCTGTAAAAGAACACTATGGTGAAACTCTTAGTAGTTTATTCCAACAAAAAGGTGTAGATCCTTACAGTATTGCTGAACATTTTTATAAAAATAATGGTCAGATAACACCTGAAATGCATAACCAATTGACTGGAGCTGGTATAGCAAAAGAAGCAGTAGATGCTTATTTAGCTGGACGAGCAAAAGATATGGGTATGAATGCTGCTATACAGCAATCTGATATAAATGCTATTTATAATTCAGTTGGTGGTGAACAGCAGTATAAAACTCTTATGAATTGGGCAAGTCAAAATTTATCAGAAGATTCTATAAAGTCATTTGATAATCTTGTTAATACTGGGGATCCTGGTTCTATACAACTAGCAGTAGATGGCTTGCTTTCTAAATATCAAAATGAAAATGGATATGAAGGTAGGATGTTAACAGGCAAACCATCTAAGAAAAGTTCAGATGTATTTAGAAGCCAAGCACAACTTGTAGAAGCTATGAGTGACCCACGCTATGATAGAGATCCAGCATATAGACAGGATGTCATAGCTAAATTAGATAGATCAGATTTAAAATTTTAAATGATGTATGACATGCAACCTCCTAGAGCAACACCTCTAAGAGAACCGCCAAAACAAACAAAAAAATCACCAGCAAAAAAAACTGGCACTAAGTGTCCATCTGGTTTTTATTTCGATAAGAAAAAAGGAAGGTGTGTACAGGCTGGTGTTGGTCCAGAATTTAAACCATGAATAATAACAAAAAAAATTCTTACAAAAACTTTGGCAATATGGTCAAAGAGTTTGGCAGTAACTGGAAAAAAATAAAAGACACTGCCAAGAAAAAACAAAAAATCCTTGATCAATACAAGTGAAAACTGAAGATCTAGAAAAATTATTAAACAATTATCCTTACGAACCGCCAATAAGAATTATGACCCATCATAACCACGAAAACGATAGATGGCATGTAGCTGAAGAAACAAATGGTCGCCTCGCAATGATAGGCATCATAGCTGCATTAGGTGCTTATGCACTAACAGGACAAATTATTCCAGGTATATTTTAAATGCCATATTCTAAATACTCTACAAAACAAAAAGGTTTGGCATCTTTAGCTGGTAATAGAAAGAAGATTGGTGCAGACGATCTAGCAAAACTTAGAGCAATGAAGTCAAATGCCAAGAAAAAACGTAAGCCTAAAACTAGGTAAACATAAAAGTAGAACTGGCGGCCTTACAAAAGCTGGTAGAGAAAAATACAACAGAGAAACTGGCAGTAATTTAAAAGCACCCCAGCCAGGAGGTGGACCTAGGAAGAGATCATTTTGTGCTCGCATGAAAGGTGTAAAAGGTCCTATGAAGAAACCAAACGGCAAGCCTACACGTAAGGCTTTAGCCCTTCGCAAATGGAAATGTTAACATGAGCATACAATCGTATAAAAAAGATGGTAGGAAAAAGCCAAAAAATACAATGGGCAGTAAAATGTTAGGAGGATCATTTCCTATTCCTACAAAAAAGAAAGCTAAAGCTGCAAAGAAAGTTGTTAAAAAAGCAATGAAAAAAAGGTAGATTATGGCACACAAAGGAAAAGGCTCCTGTAAAGGAGGCATGAAAAAAGGAGGAAAAAAAAATGCCCGCTAAACGTGGACTCTATGCAAATATACATGCAAAGAGAAAAAGAATAGCTGCTGGTTCAGGTGAAAAAATGAGAAAGCCTGGAACTGCGGGGGCACCTACTGCTGCTAACTTTAGAAGAGCAGCTAAAACTGCTAAAGGTGCAAAGAGAAAAACTAAGAAGTAATCTTTATGTCTAATACAAAACCTACACCAGAACATGATTTTGAAGTTGCTAAACTACAAAAGCAAGTAGAGGAGATATTAGAAAAATATAGACAAGAAAAGATTCCTGTGTATAAAGAACCAGAAGGTGATCCTTCATTTTAAAATGGCTGAGAATGTTAGACACTGGAAACAAACAACTACAGGTAGAAAAAATATACCAATAGTTGCAGAAAAACCAGTGAAAAAAAAGCGTGACGAAAAAGGACGCTATATTAAAACAGAAGAATAAATGCCACGTCCGTTCATCCTGTTATAGGACGCATGAAACCTAGACATGGAACGGGGTCTAGGTATATGGGAGATTACTCATGACAGTAACTTACGTATATCGTGGCGTTGCTTACACTAGAATAGTTAAGTAACAACAAAGAAAGAGAGCACCTCAGAGTCGGACTCTCTTTCAGTTTGGCTTTTGACCCTTACGAGGATACTCACTAGCCGTCATGACGGTGGGATAGACCACGCAACAAATGAGTCGCATAAGACTCGCAACTTTTCACATGTGAAGACGATTATTTATACCTTAGATTTTATAACTTAAAATGGCTAATGCTAATCAAGTTGCTTTAGGTAGATCGAATCTATCTACAGGCACAGGGTATGGTGGTGCTAACGATAAGTACGCCCTTTACCTGAAATTGTTCAGCGGCGAAATGTTTAAAGGATTCCAGCATGAAACAATTGCTAGAGATCTTGTAACAAAGAGAACACTAAGAAATGGTAAATCTCTACAATTCGTCTATACTGGACGTATGAGCAGTTCTTTTCACACACCAGGTACTCCCATACTTGGAAACAGTGACAAGGCACCTCCAGTGGCAGAGAAGACCATCGTAATGGATGATTTACTCATTAGTAGTGCTTTCGTGTACGATTTAGATGAAACACTTGCACATTACGAATTGAGGGGTGAAATTTCCAAGAAGATTGGATATGCTCTTGCTGAAAAATATGACAGACTAATCTTCCGTTCAATTACACGTGGAGCTAGATCTGCATCTCCAGTATCTGCAACAAACTTTGTAGAGCCTGGTGGAACACAAATCAGAGTTGGTAGTACAACTAACGAATCTGACGCTTTTGATGCTGGTGCACTAGTAAACGCATTTTATGATGCTGCTGCTGCTCTTGACGAAAAAGGAGTAAGTACTGACGGACGCTGTGCTGTATTGAACCCAAGACAATATTATTCCCTCATCCAAAATGTAGGGTCTAACGGACTTGTCAACAGAGATGTACAGGGTGATGCATTACAAGGTGGATCAGGCGTTATCGAAATCGCTGGTATTCACATCTACAAGTCTATGAATATTCCTTTCTTAGGCAAGTATGGTATCAAGTACGGCGGTACAACAGGTGAGACTTCTCCTGGAAATCTTGGTTCTTTCATTGGACCTACACCTGAGAATGCTAACGCTACTGGCGGAGTAAACAACGACTACGGTACTAACGCTGAGTTAGGTGCCAAGTCTGCGGGTCTGATTTTTCAGAAAGAGGCCGCTGGTGTTGTAGAGGCAATTGGACCACAAGTTCAAGTGACCAACGGAGATGTCTCGGTTATATACCAAGGAGATGTAATTTTAGGTCGCATGGCTATGGGGGCGGATTACCTAAACCCAGCTGCTGCTGTTGAATTGTACGTTGGAACAACTGCTCCTTCTGCATTCTAATTTATACATTTATACGGGAGCTTCGGCTCCCCTTTTTTTTTCAATATGACAACTCCCACAACAATAGATACCGAGACAGAACTCTCCGCTGTAAATACAATACTGGGAGCTATCGGTCAATCTCCAGTAACAACATTAGGTAAAGTAACTACAAACGTAACTAATACAGCTTCAGAAGTTGCTAACACTTTTGAGAATCCAGAAATAGCACTTATCTTTCAGATACTAAAAGAGTGTAATAGTGACATACAAAATGAAGGCTGGTCTTTTAACAGAGAAAATCATGTTAAGTTTAGTCCAGATGCAACAACAAAACATATTGTTATACCTACAAATGTACTGAGATTAGATTCAGAAAATCCTGAAGATAGAACTATAGATCCAGTTAGAAGACAAGGAAAACTATATGACAAAGTAAATCATACATATGAATTTGACGATGACATTTTACTAAATGTTGTTTATCTTTTTGAGTATGAGGATTTACCTTCTGTGTTTAAGAGATACATAACATATAAGGCAGCTGGTAGAGCAGCTACACAAATGATTACAAATGCACAGCTTGTACAACTAATAGCTACACAAGAGCAAATGGCTAGAGCTGCATGTATGGAATATGAGTGTAATCAAGGTGATTATAATATGTTAGGTTTTGGACATAACACACATTATTCAACATACAAACCATTTAAAGCATTGCAGAGATAATGTCTACAGTTACACAACAAATACCTAACTATATTTTAGGAATATCAGAACAGCCAGATGAATTAAAACTACCAGGACAAGTTAAAGATTTAGTTAATGCTATACCTGATGTAACTTTAGGTTGTATAAAAAGACCTGGCAGTAAATTAATAAAAAAAATTACACCAAACAGTGGTACATTAAGTTGGTTTCACATTTATACAGATGAAGATAATCAGTATATAGGTTGTGTAAATACATCTGGTGTAGTACAAATATGGAGAACAAGAGATGGTTTTTCATATCATGACAATAATGGCCAAGGAACCAATTTAATTATCTACAAAGATAATGATGCAAATGGTTTGCCTAATGTAAGTAACAATACACAAACATATTTATCTGGTTGGACAGAATCTACTGATATTCAGGCACTAACACTTAACGAGCAAACTTTTTTTACTAATAGAAAAAAGACAACAGCTATGAAAAGTGGTGCATCTGATTTGTCACCAGCTCTAGTTAATGAAGCAATAATAGAATTAAAAACAATATCTTATGGTAAACAGTACGCATTAAATATTTATAATCCTACTAATCCTGGTACATCAATTACAGAAACAAGAGCTACATCTATAGCTGCAAGAAAAAACTTTTCTGAAAGTAGTGGTGCAAATGATGGATCATGTCAAGCTATGGGTAGAGAAGTTATAAATGCAACTAGTAGTGGTACAAAAAATTTAAGATACGAAATAGACGTAAGATGTTCACCTGTTGTCGATCCTAATAATATTGGTGGTACAAACTCTGGACCAGAGTATAACGACTCTTATCAACCATTTGCAAAATTACAATTTGGTGGTGAAGGATGGGTTACTGGTAATACACATAACTACACAACTGAAAAGGTGGTTCAGGAACTGTTGAAATAAAATCACATGTCACAATACGTAGTTCTGCTAATATTGCTGCTGTACGTCCAGCTGCTACCTCTTCTAGTGCTGATGAAGCTGTAACAGCTGCTGGTATATTAGGTGATATGAAAACTGCACTAGACGCTATTTCTGGTACAGGTATTACAGCAACTATAACTGGTAACTGTTTACATCTACAACGCAGTACACCTTTCGCTGTTAGTACACCAGAACCACAGTTGATGAATATCATAACTAATGAAGCAAACTCAATTGCAGAATTACCTACTAATTGTAGACATAATTATGTGGTCAAAATTGTTAACAGTGGTGATGATGATGACGACTTCTTTTTAAAATTTAAACAATCTAACGCTGGTACTAGTGGTAACTTTTTTGGTGAAGGTGTATGGGAAGAATGTCCAGCACCTGGCATAGAAATAGAAATTGATAAAGATACTATGCCTGTAAAAATTGTTAGAGAATCAGCTGGTACCACATATCCACAAGGTAGATTTCGTGTACAAACAATCGACTATAGTCTACGTGATGTTGGAGATGACAACACAAACCCAGTTCCTAGTTTTATAGGAAGTACATTAGAAAAAATGTTATTCTTCAGAAATAGATTAGTTGTATTAAGTAAAGGCAATGTTGTATTGTCAAAAACTAATGACTTTTTTAATTTCTTTAGTACAACTGCAATGTCAGAATCTACAGCTGACCCTATAGATATCCAGGCTAGTTCTACTTTTCCAACAACATTATTTGATGGTATAGAAGTTAACTCAGGACTTTTATTATTTAGTTCTAACCAACAATTTATGTTAACTACAGATAGTGATGCATTAACACCATCTACAGCAAAAATAAATTATTTATGTGCCTATAATTATAATCCAAAAACTGTGCCTTTTTCTTTAGGTACTACATCAGGATTTATAAATAGCACTGGTAAGAATGCAAGAATATTTGAAATGGCTGATATTAGAAGAGAAGGTGAGCCTACAGTTTTAGAACAAAGTAAACTAATATCAAAAAAATTACCTATTAATATTAATTTACCTACAACTTCTAAAGAAAATAGTTTATTATTACTGGGTGCTAGATATGCTGATACTACTTCACCATCTAATGAAGTATGGGGTTTTAGGTTTTATAATAATGGAGAAAAAAGGGTACAGTCAGCTTGGTTTAGATGGTTATTATCTGGGTTATTGATACATCATGCTATATTAGACGATGTATATTATGCTGTTGTTTTTGCTGGAAACGAATATGTTATAGAAGCTATTGATGTAAAAAAACAAGATGACACAACATTAATTAGTGCTGAAAATTATCCGATACATTTAGATAGACATACACAGGTAGATTTGACATCAGCTTCTTATGATCCAACTACAAAGAAAACTACATTTCAACGACCAACAGGTATTCCAGTAGGTAATTTAATACAATTAGCTGTCTACAATAATAATCCAGGAAACGATATTGGTAGATACGCTTTAGTTAATCCAGTAGCAAACAGTGCTAATTTAGAAGTAGAAGGTAATTGGACAAGTTCAACAGCAATTCTAGGTTATTTATATGATTGGTCATTAGAATTACCTACTATATTTGTTACAAAAGCAGCTGGAGAAAAAACAAGATCAGATACGAGATCATCATTAGTTATACATAGATTACATTTTGCATTTGGTGAAATAGGAAATATTGATACAGTTATAAAAAGAAAAGGTAGAGTTGACTATACAACTAATTTTAGTGCCGCTGAAATAGACTCTATAAAAGCAAATGAATTACCTGTAGTAGAAGAGTTTATACAAACAATACCAATATACGAAAGAAATACAAACTTAGATATACAAATTAAATCAACACATCCTTCACCAGCTACACTTCACTCGTTGAACTGGGAAGGAGATTACAACCCTAAATATTATAGACGTGTCTAAAGTAACTATCCTCCCAGCTACAAAAGCAGTAGCTTTAGAAGTTGCACAAAACTTACGTTCAGACGACTATCGAGAACTTGTTGAGGGTCATGGATTAACACCTGTTGTCCATGTTCCTCTTTTCTTAGAATCTGGAGACAATATCTATTTCACGATGCCAAACGGCAAGACTGCTGGATTGGCTGGCGTTTATCCAGATGGACGAATATGGATGATATGTACAAATGTCATTCATGACTATCCAGTTTCATTTTCTAGAGAAGCGAAACGATGGTTAGATAAACGAACTGAATCTTTGTTGTGGAATATTTGTGATAAACGAAATACAACACACCTAAGATTATTAAAATTTTTGGGCTTTAAATTTCTTCGTGAAGTTTTACATGGTCCGAACTTATTACCATTTATTGAATTTTGTAAAATACCATGTGTGCAGGATCAGGAGGAATGTCCGCAGGGATGTCCAGCGGAATCGGCTTCGGACTAGATGCTTTAGGAGCACTAGGACAATACGGAGAACAACGAAGGCAAACAAGAGAAGCTAATGAATCTATCGCTATACAAAATAGATTAGCAATCAATGCCTACAATACTAAAAACAGAAACGAAGAACTTATTTGGAGAAATAGTAAACAAGATGGTGACATCGAAGTTGACAACAAATGGCGTGAAACACAAGATTCTATTGCAGAAGCACAACTAAGAGCTAGAGAAGCTGTTGGTAATGCTGCTATATCACAACAAAGAATACTTGCTAAAATGATAAATGCTGGTGGTAGAGAACAAGCTGGACGTAGATCTGGTAGAGGAGGTATAGCTGAGTTAGGACAACAATGGGCTGCTGCTGGTGCACAAGCCGCATTTGCCAAAGATAGTCAAATACTTTTTCAGGATAAAGCTGGCAGAGCTATATCATCTTTTGCTCAAGGTAAATATGTAGAATATATTACTGGTAGACCAAGTCCTGAAGCACCACCATTATTAACACCATTTAAACAAGGTCCAAGTTTCTTTAATACAGCATTATCTATTGCTAGTTCTGGTTTTAATAGATTTCAAGAATATCAAAAAAACAAAGCACCTGATGTAACAGAAAGTGGTAATCCATACCAATTTACACCACCAGGTAGTGCACAAAATCAGGCACCATCATTTTCTGATGCATATAATCAGGGATCCACATCATTTACTACTATGGAGGTACCACAGTATGAGATACCTCAATTTAAACAAAATCCATTTTTACAATCAGAGTTAGATGATTATGTTTCTAGTAAAACATTTGATACAGGCCAAAGTCTTGGGTTTGAGACACAAAATACATTCTTATAATTATGTCATATAAAGAAGTACTACGTAATCTTTCAGCTGGTGAACAAAGAAACGCAGATAGATTTCGAGAAATTGAGTCTGTACGTTTAGCTGAAGATCGAGAAAGAGGTAGAGAAAGGTTAGAAGCTCTTTCTTCTTTTTCAGATACATTAGATGGTTTTGTCAAAAGCAAAGCAGAAGATTTTAAAGAAAAAGAAATCCTTAGAGGTAAATTAGCATTTATAGAACAGGATATAGAATCTAAGGAAGCTACTGGTAAAGTAGATATACCACAAGAAGATATATTTGACTACGAATCTAATTTAGCAACAATAACAAAAAACAAAGAAGACTTAGATACTGTTGCTGTAGAAGTGCTAGAAGATGGTGGTTCATTTCAGCAAGCTGATGAGATTAGTAACTTATCTGGATGGGCTTTATATAGTTACGTACAACAGAAATCTAAGATTGCAGCTGATAACTATGAAGATTGGCTGAAAGGTGAGATGATAAATAATGAAGATATACAGTTAGAAGTCAATGGTGTTAAGTTTACTCCTAAAACAGCAGAAACTTTAGATCAAAAAAATATTGCAATGAAAGCCTTGAGAAGGCAATATATTAAAGAACAGAATCTTACTGATGTAAATAGAGCATTATTAGATGATAAGAACGTTGGTTTTTATGATAAAGTTCAAAGTGCTCATAAAAACATAATGAAAGATTATGAAAAAAATGATGCAATAGATAAAAGTTTTAAAGTACGAGAAGATGCTGTTAATGATTTTGCTATCAATAAAAATTTCAAAAGATTACTTGATTCTGTAAAAAGAACAGTCGATGAAAATAATAAACCTTATAGTCGTGCAGAAGCTTTAGATGAAGTATTTACAATATTAACTGATATGGCAAAAACTGGTCAGTTAACAGAAGAGGATCTAAAGGCTATACAAGAACAAGAAATAATGATTGATGGTAAACCATACAAAGTAAGTAGATGGAAAACTAGATGGTTAAAATTAGGAGATGAAGTTCTTGAATATCAAAATGATGTTGTTGAAAATGAAATAGAAGCACAAGAATTAAAAGGTAAAAAATTTACACAAGATGTTTTAAAAGAAGAGGCAGAACTAAAAAAAGATGGTAAACGTTTTACAGAAGAAGAAATAAAAGAAAAACTAAATCAGTGGGACCCACAGTGGGGTACAGTGCCTACTAAATTAAAAGATATTTTAGATAGGACAGAAGAAGATAGAGATGATGAAGGTATCATTGAAGATTTAGAATTTAGACAACGTAGAAATTTACCTATAAATCAGGAAGATGTTGATAAAATAAAAGATACAAAATTATGGAATGATTGGTCAGCAAAAGTAACACAGAGTAATGCAACAAGTTTAAAAACAGAAGAAGTTACAAGTTTTACAAACAGATTAAATACAAGACTAAAAAATAAATTTAAACTTAAAAATGATGGTGATACTAAGCCTGACGGATATTGGGAATATCATGATAATGCATTAGCTGATTTTCATAGAATATACAAAGATAATGTTGACAAATTTGGAAAAGAAAAAGCTTTTGATATTGCTAAAAAAGAAGTACTAGGGAACATTAATGCAACAATAGAAGGTGAAGATGGCATTACATATGATTATTATGAACGTGCTATTGATCCTGATCCAGAAATGACACTAAACAAAGATTTAGAATTAGCTACATACGCAATAAAAACTAATGGTTCAGAAGCAATTACTAAAAGTGTTTTACCTGGCACAGAAGATTATCTTAAAAGATTTATAGATTCTGATGGTAAAGATTTACCAGAAATTTACCAACTTATAGCTAATCAACATAATCGTACAAAATACCCACCTGTGTCTGCTACTGATATTGCAAGACAACAAGCATCGTTAGTTGGTAAAGATGAAATACCTAAGTCTGAAATTGAAAAACAACTTGATGAATTACCGCCATATATTAAAAGTAAACTATTAGTACACCCAGATCAAGAACGTGTCAATAGAGCTAAGATTGATTTATTAGCAGAAGATGGTGACATCTCATACAATGATGTACAGTTTCTTATAGAAGAGGTAGAAGATTATTATGCTACACCTGAAGGTCAAGCTATATTAGATAGAGATTTTCCGTTAGGTAAAGAAACTGTTATTGAAAAAGATAAACCTAATTTAAGTGATACAAAAGCTAGAAGATCCAAAAAAAAAAGAGGTGATCAAATACCTTGGTTAGAAACACCAGGTGGTAAAAAGTTTGTAGGTGATTTTTTACGAGCAGTAGAGCCTATAGAATTTAAAGTTACTAGAAAAGGATTCTCAAGTTTCTTACGAGAAATTGAAAAAAGAAAAGAAGAAGTTGCAAATATGGACAGACCTTCTAATAGAAGAAGATAACAATGTAATTACTAAGGTAATGAAATGAATTCAAATATGAATTTTGATTCTTTTGATACAGGATTTGAGGATTTTTCAGAAGAAATCCGTGAGTCACGAGAAGAAGAAGAAAGAAAAGAACAGTTGAGACAACAAATGGAAGCTCAACAACTAGAGGAAGAAGAAAGAATTGCTGCTGATGCTGAAGATCCTAGAAATAGAGAAGGCTTTGGTGGTGTAAGAGGTTTTGCTAAAGAAATTACATCTGCAATAGGTGGTGGTTTACAAGACACAGCTTCTTCTCTAGTAACACTTCCAGAAAGAGCTATTGATATGTTCAGTGGCGAAATGGAAGAAGAAATGCAAACCGAGGAAGGTTATAAGCCTGAATGGGATGATGCATTTGTAGATGATGAAAATCCAATAGAAACCAAAACATGGTGGGGAGGAGCCTTACGAGGACTTGTCCATTTTGGATCGTTAGCAGTTGGTATAATTCCAGCAATGAAAGCTGCTGGTGTAGGAGCTGCTACAACTGTAGCTGGTAGTTTAGTTAGAGGTGCAGCAATAGGTGCTACGTCAGATTTAGTATCACGATACTCACAAGATGACAATGGTCTAGCTGTACTAAGAGATAATTTTGGATTACTAGATACACCTTTTTCTACAAAAGATACTGACCACCCTGCTATGAAAACATTGAAAAATGTTGTAGAAGGTATGGGTATTGGAATATTGTTTGATGCTGCTGGCATGGCAATAAAAAGAGGTGTTAGAAAAGTACCAGCAAACGAATTAAGTGTTGTACAAAAAGAGTTATTTAATACTGAAGATTATATTATTGATGAACAAGAGTTGTCTAAAGTATTAGCTAGAAACGAAAGTGTACAGGCACAAATAGCAGAAAAAGGAATAGAACAGCTACAATTACCAGGATTTGGTGCATATAAAAATAAAAATCTTGCAAGTCCTACACAGGCTGCACCTACATCCACTGGTCCTTTATATAATGTAAAACAACAGCTAAAAAGAATAAGAACAGAATATGGTGCAGAAGGTGGTTCTACTGACTCTGTAACAACACCAGTATCACTAGATCGTATGAAACGTACAAGTGAAATGGCAGAGGCAGAACTTGTAAAACTTATGAAAGTTTATATGAGTGATGCAAGAGTAAAAGAAGAAGTTGCTGCTGCAAGAGCAAAAAATATTCCATTGCATAAAGTATGGCAAGACTCTGTAGAGTTAGCACAACAAATAATGGAAGGTAGAAATACTAGTGAGCTTACAGCTGATGAGTTTTGGGACCTATTAAATCGTGGTAAAACAACTGTTAATACAGGAACACCTGATGAGTTTGCAGTATGGGACCCTAAAAATGTTGCAGCTGCTGATTTAGTTATAGGATCTTTACTAAAAGAAATAAGGGATTCTGGTATTACAAATAGAGAATTATATAATTATGCAAATCTTACTGATGTAGATGGTCCAGCTAAAGCAACATATGACAAAGTTATTGCTGGTTTAACGCAAGTTAAATTATCAAAAATGACTCATTCTAAAAAGTTTTCTGATTTTAAAGCTGGAAAAGTATTTACAAAAGAGTCTAAAGCTGAAGTATTTGAAGCTGTTAATAAACAAATGGCTGAATCTAAAGCAGCACACAAGTTAGCTTATGAGATTGCTGGTACAAGCGACAATGATGATTTGTTTAAAGCAATACAGGAAGCCATATCATTTACTGGTGAAATACATACACTTAATGATTACGATAATTATATTAGAAAAAAATTTAGAGGCGGTAAAATAAAAGGTAAGACTGAACAAGGATTGATAGTCAAAGGTTTAGGTAAGGTAATGGTTAATAGTGTACTTAGTGGTCCTAAAACTCCTATGAGAGCAATTATGGGTACTGGTGCAGCTACATTTTTACGTCCTTTATCAATGGCAGTCGGTGCTGGTATACGTGGTGATGGTGCAACATTAAGAGCATCTATGGCAGCCATGAATGCTATGCGAGAATCTATACCAGAAGCCTGGGAACTATTTAGACATAACCTTAATGGTTATTGGTCTGGTGATATAGAAACTGTAAAAACAAGATTTAACCAATTTACAAAAGGTGATGAACAGTGGGCTATGTACACTGACTGGATAGAAAACAGTGGTAGAGCTACAGATGGTGATAAATTAGCATTTCATATTGCTAATGGTACAAGAGCACTTAATGATAATAAGTTTTTAACCTATTCTACAAAAATAATGGGTGCAACTGACGATGCATTTGGATTGATACTAGCTAGAGCCACTGCAAAAGAAAGAGCAATGCGTGAAGCAATGGATCTTTTTAATGCTGGTAAGGTTACAGAAATATCACCACAAATGCTAAAGGAAGCACAAGAAAGGTTTTATAAACAAATCATGGATGGTGATGGTAATATTATTGATGAAGCAGCTTTATATGCAAAGAAAGAGGCAACGTTAACAAATGAATTGCAAGGTTTTTCTGCAAAATTAGATGCAGCATTTGAATCAAGTCCCTGGACAAAACCATTCTTGTTATTTGCTAGAACTGGTATGAACGGTTTAGCATTAACTGCAAAACATACACCATTATTTAATAGACTTGTAAAAGAGTCTAGAGATATAATGAAAGCTACACCAGATAATTTAAGTGATTTAGCTATATATGGCATTAGAAATGCACAAGATTTAGCAAATGCAAAGGCATTAAGACAAGGTAGAATAGCTATTGGTAGTAGTCTAATATTGTTAGCAAATATGCACTATGTTAATGGTGGTTTAACTGGTAACGGACCAGCTGATAGGCAAAAAAGACAGACCTGGATTGATGCTGGTTGGAGGCCAAGAAGTATAAAAATAGGAGATGTGTGGGTAGGATACGATTCATTTGAACCATTTAACCTAATACTTTCTACTATTGGTGATATTGGTGATCATTATGAACAAATGGGTCCTGAATGGACAGAAGAACAATACAGAAAACTATCAATAGTTATTATGCAAGGTTTGTCAAGTAAGTCATATCTTGCAAGTATGCAACAATTTGTAGATTTATTTGCTGGAAAACCAGGTTCTATGGAAAGAATTATTGCAAGTATTGCTAATAATACAATTCCATTATCATCTCTTAGAAATGAATTAGGTAAAGTATTTAATCCATACATGAAAGAGATTAACTCTGGTCTATTACAGTCGTTTAGAAATAGAAACTTATATTTAGAGGGTGTAGCAGCATTCGAATTACCTACAAAATATGACACTCTTACAGGTAAACCAATAAGAAACTGGGACTTCCCTACACGTTTATTTAATATGTTTAGTCCTTTTACAGTAAATTTAGATTACAGTAAAGGTAGAAAGTTGTTATTTGATAGTGGATATGATTTAAGAACAACAACATATTCATACGAGGGTATAGATTTTAGTAAGAATGCAAGAGTTAGATCTTTATTTGCTAAAGCTATAGGTGAACAAAATATAGAAGCACAACTAAATGCGTTAGCTGATAATCCAAAAATAATAAATTCTTTGAATACAATGATGTTCGATATGAACAATGGCAATCGTGGTAGAGATCCTATGAAAGCATATGTTCATAACGCTGAAATAAAAAGAATTTTTCAAATAGCAAAAAGAAAAGCATTTAATAAAATACGTAACCATCCAGAAGTTAAACAGTTAATTAAAGAAAGAGATGAAAGAAGAATAGATAATTTAAAAACATTAAAGAAAACTGGCAATTACAGAATAAAAAATAAAGAAGCAATTCTCAATCTACGTAATAAATAATCCGCCTGAAAAATATAACTCTTAAGAGAAAATGCCAATTACATACACCGACAACGGTGGAGGTGCGGCTAATGGTTCCGATTTGGAATTTACGTTCACTTTCCCTGTCTTACAAACTGAAGATGTAAAAGTTGCTCTTAACGGAGTAACACAAGCAACAACTAAATATGCAGTTGATACTGCAAGCAATCCCACCAAAATAACTTTTAACAATACAAGTATAGATAGTTCTGTACAAGAAACTTCTGGTGCACCTAAATCAGGAGTATTAGTAAGAGTATATAGACAGACAACTGTTGGTAAATCTACAGGTGATGATGATCCTAAAGCTGTATATGCAGCTGGTTCGTCTATAAGAGCTGTTGATTTAAACTCTAATACAGAACAAGCATTATATGCTATACACGAATTACAAAATAATCCTGTATTAGCGGAGCAAATAGATACAGGTGCAATAACAAGCGATAAAATATTAGATGGCACAATAGCTACAACAGACATAGCTGACAGTGCGGTGACTGCTGCAAAATTAGCTAATAGTACAATCATTACTACAAAATTAGCTACTGGTGTTGTCACTACAGATAAAATAGCAGCTGATGCAGTCAACGGTACGAAGATAGCAGATGACAGTATAGACTCTGAACATTATGTAGACGGTAGTATTGATACAGCTCATATAGGTAACAGTCAAGTTACTACAGCAAAGATAGCTGACAGTAATGTAACAACAGCTAAATTAGCAGCTGACGCAGTGACTGGAGCTAAAATAGCTGACGATCAGATCAACTCAGAACACTATGTTGATGGGTCTATCGACACTGCACATATAGCTGATGCACAGATAACAACTGCTAAAATTGTAGATGCAAATGTGACTACAGCAAAGATAGCAGCGGATGCAGTAAATAGTACAAAAATAGCTGATGACTCTATAGACTCTGAGCATTACGTTGACGGATCTATTGATACAGCACATATAGGTAATAATCAGGTCACTACTGCAAAAATAGCAGACGCTAATATTACAACAGCTAAACTAGCAAGCAATGCTGTCACAACTGACAAGATAGCTGACAGTGAACTTTCAACACTAGCTGGTATGCAGTCAACAACTGCGTCAAACCTAGCAAGTTCTACAGCTCTTACAGCAACTACAGCAGAATTAAACCAGCTCGATGGTATAACACTAGAAACAACTTTAACTGGAACTAGCGATGCACGTATACCTACATCTAAAGCTGTAAACGATCAAATACTTGCAGTTACTAATGCTCTTGGTGGTTTTGTAGCTATTGCTGATGAAACAAGTTTCCCTGCTACAAACCCAGACCCCAGTAACGGTGCTGGTACTGTTGTATCTATATCTCAAGTAAGTAGTGGAAGTGCAATTACTGTTAGTAACACTGGTGTAGCAACCATAGCTAACGGTGCTGGCACAGGTAACACAGTAACTATAACTGGGTTTCCAACAACACTACGTAATACTAGTCTAGCTGCAAGCAGTGGACTACAGGTTCAGACTACAACAACATTACATACATATACATTCCACAAACAATTAGCTAGTGCTGCGGATATTGCAGCTATCAGTGCGACAGTTAACTCATTCTCAAACAGATACAGAGTGTCATCTTCTGCACCTACATCTTCTTTAGATGGTGGTGATTTATGGTATGACACAACTAACAGTAAGCTTATGGTTTACTCTAGTCAAAATTCTGCCTGGGAAGAGTCATCTGCAATTGGTAATTTCTTTATATCTACAATATCTAGCTCATCAAGTACAGGTGGAGGTAGTGCAACACCAAATGGAACAGCTTATAGATTTACAATTAGTAATGCACCATCTGATGCACAACAGTTACTTGTTAGTGTCGATGGAGTCATTCAGAAACCTAACGCTGGATCAAGCCAGCCAAGCGAGGGATTCGTTCTTGTTGGCAA
>MDTE01130064.1_pt1 | contig 42546 bp, 33 predicted proteins | sample 811231 | NCBI WGS metagenome assembly MDTE01 (sample SAMN05326651, study PRJNA326480) | marine metagenome | isolation source: seawater | place: Indian Ocean: Red Sea | collected 2010
ATAGTCGGCTCCAACATCAAAAATCGGAATGTTACACGCCGCGTAGAACCCCCAAAAACCGGTATAGATTAGGAAGAGCCCTAAGGTCACCATCCAGACATTCCGAGGGCCGATATTGACCGGTGTCCCGTCCGAGGCGAATTTCCCAATTCTTGGACCAAGCACAACCAGAATGCCAAGGGCAAAGCCACCTGCCACCGCATGGATTACTCCCGAAGCATAAGCATCGTGATAACCCAGCATCTTGACCATCCAGCCGTTGTAGTGCCAGCCCCAAGCAGCGTCGACAACCCAAAAGATCGAACCGATGGCGATCGCGAGAATACCGAAAGCGGATGTTCGAATGCGCTCGATGACAGCCCCCGATACGATCGAAGCAGCGGTCCACGAGAACAACAAGAATGCTGCCCAGAACACCATCATAATATGATCGTTAAAGTTCACCGCCATGATTGGCTTCCACGGCAGAGCCAACTCATTGCCACCCCAACCATCTGCGTTGAGGATTAAACCTTCGCCTTGATAAATCCAGGGACCATTGGGGAATGCCCAGTAAATCCACCAACCAACAAAGAAAAACGTCACGGTGACCAAGGGGATCAGCATGGTGTTTTTCATCAGAGTGTGCTGGTGGTTCTTATATCGCGATACTCCAACTTCATACATACAAAACCCTACGTGGATCAGAAACATCAGCGGAATTGTGATCCAGTAGTAAAACTCCGTAAAGATCGTCGTTAAAGCACCAATATCAGTGTCCACGATTTATACACCTCCAAGTCGTAGTTGCTAGGAAAAACTACTTGCACATCAACCTTCTCCACTTAGCCGCCCATTAATGTGAAATTCGACTAAGCCTTATATTATAAGGGTATAATAAAAACAAATACCTGGATCGAACAAATTGGTTTTTATGTATTTCACGATAATATCTAATTACTAATTATTTCAATAGTTTATGACTATTTTCTCAACAATAAAGTGTCATTGGATATGATCACTATTACCTTTTCTCGATCAAAATCGTTAACTTTGAGTTCGTCTCTAATAAACATTGGTCAGTAGACATTGCAAAATCCATCCTTGAACTCAACCTCGGGAATTCGCGAGCCTGGAATGTGGCGACACAGCATCGGTTCTGAGCGCTATTCAGTACCGGGGGGAGGCTGCGTAATCGTTGAGCTCCTACCTGATGATCACTTAAAAATTGTGGACCCCGAGGGCAAGCAACTAGGAGAAATAGCTGTTTTCTCTGGAAATGGCGATTCTGACATAGGAGCGCTAGCTGACGTGTCACCTGTACCTGCGGCTGGTCTGCAAAGTATTCTGGGTGCAGGAGGCGGGAGCGCGACACAGGTCGCTAATAAGCTAAAGCAGCTCGGCATAAACATCGCAACAGCAAAGGCATTAACTCTTTTTGCCCCTGACACACCAGCGGGTGAAGAAATTTCATTCGTCGCACGCCGCCGAGCAGTCTGTGCTATATCAGCACCTGGTGGGCCAATGGCAGTCCATGAACAAACACCACCGACTGCACTTGTCGCCTGGATCAAGCGCTCAACCGAACACCCTGAGGCAACTTCAACCTTGCCAGACGCCCTAGCTGAGCCTCTGCAAGACTTTCAGGTGGACCGAGGAACTGCCACAAGTTTCACTGTCAAGGCTGGAGATTTCATTCAGATTATTGATATAGATGGTCGTGAGTGTTCCGATTTTTTGGCTTTCTCCAGGCGTCATCTTGACCGAAAAATTGAACGTGGACTTGATATCACCACAACGCGAAGCCTGGTGAGCAGCAGTTATCCAGGCCCCGGTCTTTTCTCTAAATTCTTTGACCAGGATATGCAACCACTACTTGAAGTTATACAGGATACGTGCGGCCGCCATGATGCATTTGGGCTTGCATGCACCGCAAAGTATTATGAGGAGATGGGCTATTTCGGTCATGTAAACTGCTCAGATAACCTAAGTGATGTACTTCAATCATATGGCATTCAGAGACGACGTGGCTGGCCCGCAATCAATTTCTTTTATAACACCGGAATTGATGACCAAAATGTCATGTATCTTGATGAGCCTTGGTCTAGACCAGGTGACTACGTTCTAATGCGCGCGCTGACTGATCTTGTTTGCGCATCATCTGCTTGTCCTGACGACATCAGCGCAGCGAATGCCTGGAATCCGACGGATATCCATGTAAGGGTGTATGGCTCTCAAAACGTATTTTCAAAAGCTATCGCATTTCGCATGACCCCGGAGGACGAAACCCGTATGACCAAAGAAACTGGCTTTCAACCGAGGACCTCTGAGCTAACTCAGAACTTTACGGAATATCATGGCTACTGGCTCCCAAATAGCTATAACAACAGAGGTGCTATCGAAGAGTACTGGTCCTGTAGAGAGAAAGCCGTAGTAATCGACTTATCTCCCCTTAGGAAATTCGAAATCACCGGACCAGATTCTGAGTCTTTGATGCAGCATACCCTCACTCGTAACGTACGGCGTCTAAGTATTGGCCAAGTTGTTTATTCCGCAATGTGCTACCCACACGGGGGCATGATCGATGATGGCACCCTAATGCGGCTTGGCCCAGATAATTTCCGCTGGATCGGTGGTGATGATTATGGTGGTATCTGGATGAGAGAAGAAGCAAAGCGACTTGACCTTCGCGTTTGGATAAAGTCTTCGACCGACCACCTCCATAATATAGCGGTACAGGGTCCAATGAGTCGCTCCATTTTGAAAGAGGTTATATGGACACCTCCAACGCAACCTGACCTCAGCAAGCTTGAATGGTTTCGCTTTCTTATCGGTCGGATCGGTGATTTTGATGGAATACCGGTAATGGTCTCTCGAACAGGATATACCGGTGAATTAGGTTTTGAAATCTTTTGTCATCCAAAAGACGCAGCTCTCGTATGGGATGCAGTCTGGAAGATCGGCATGCCTCTTGGACTTTCACCTTTGGGCCTTGAGGCACTAGATATGCTGCGTATAGAAGCTGGACTTGTATTTGCTGGTTGTGAATTTTCTGATCAGGTCGACCCTTTTGAAGCAGGTATCGGCTTCACGGTTCCACTAAAAACTAAGGAAGATGATTTTGTAGGACGAGAGGCTCTTGCGACTCGCAAGAATAACCCCCAACGTCAGCTAGTAGGCCTCGAACTTGTCGGTAATGAACACGCCACACATGGAGACTGCGTACATGTGGGTCGGGCGCAAATTGGCATCGTAACGAGTGCTACTCGATCACCAACATTACGCAAGAATATCGCGCTAGCCAGACTGGATATAAATTATAGCTCGATTGACACTAAGGTAGAGATTGGTAAATTGGATGGCCATCAAAAGCGTATACCTGCGGTTGTAGTACCATTCCCATTTTATGACCCCAAGAAAGAAAGAGTAAAAGCGTAATAGGCTTGACCATGCTTTTGCTATCAGACTATAAACCAGGCTAACATGAAGAATTTAACCAATGATACTGGGAGTCAAAAGTCTCGTACTGTAATCCGAACTACAGACAAACAATTTGTCGCATATGATCGCTACGGAAAGATTCTTCCCGGCGTGAAATGGCTGCCACTCAACCTAGATGCACAATCGGATAGAGAAATATATCTAATTGAATTTGAACCCGGAAGTAGTTCGCATCCCCATATTCATAAAGGCACTGAGGAGTTTCTCGTTTTAAAAGGATGCCTTAAAGATAATGACGGCTCGGTATTTCAGCCCGGTGATTTCGTGCAATTTCAACCCGGATCCAAGCATTCGTCACATTCAGACGACGGCTGCACCTTGCTAGTCATATTGACTGGCGGCACCAACGAGGCCTCGGTAGACTAAAATCGACTTCTCGAAAGGCAAACAAACATCGTCTATAACTGCCGTTTTTCATTAGCTTTGTTTTGATCCTTGCTATAAACACAACAAATGGATCAAAAATGGTATAAGATAATTTAATACTGCTATAGCGAAAACTTAGGCCTTTCGGTACACTTGGGACGTATCAGAATTCGAGTCACTTACGCTTGCTACGCGGCAGTGGTTAGGGGGGCTAAGGGAGTCGCTGTGTGATGGAAAGCGGTTATTAAGGCGCTACATAAAGCCTTCTCATCTGTCACTCGGGAAAAAATTTTGTAACAATCTGTTCTAGACATAGGAGGAGTAAATTATGAGTAGTAAGTTCATCAAAACCCTTGGAGCTCTTGTGACAGGGTTAATGTTGGTGTTCGGTGCAAGCACCGTCAGGGCAGCCGACAGCAGTGCACCCATCGTAATTCCGACCCACAATTGGTCAAGCCAAGTGGTCATGGCCTATGTTATTGGTGGGATTTTTGAAAGTATGGGTAACAATGTTGAATATGTGTCTGCAGACACTCAGGCTGTCTACGAGTCTATCCGTCAAGGTGATGTGACCATATCCCATGAAGTCTGGCAATCGACTTTTGGTGCATCGTTTTATGCGGCAATGGCAAAAGGCGGCATCATTGATGCTGGAACACATGCTGCAAAGACACTGGAAGAAGTTGGCGTTCCTCAATGGGTGATTGATGAGAATCTATGCCCTGGTCTTCCAAATTGGGAAGCGTTAAAAAACTGTAAGGACGTTTTTGCAACACCTGACTCCGGTGGCAAAGGCCGCATATTAGAGGGGCCACAAAGCTGGCATGGGCAAGAGTACCCAGACCGGGTAGAAGCTTTGTTGGGTGATGATTATGTCGTTAAGTTTGCTGGTGGTGCAGATGCGCTGTGGGCGGAACTTGCAGCAGCGAAAAAAGAAGGCCGAGGCACCATCATATTCAACTGGACGCCGAATTTCACCGACGCAGATGGCTTTGTTTTTATTGAGTGGCCGCCTTACTATCTTGGCTGCAGAAAACAAGATGGTGGTGACAGTAAATGCGGTTCACCAATCGGCTGGTTGAAAAAAGCCGCAAACTATAAGTTCCCGAAGACGCATCCGGCAGCTTATACCATGTTCTCTCGATTGTCGTTTAACGCCGGTCAAATCGGCCAAATGGCTGCCCTGGTCGACATTGACGGTATGACCCATGAAGACGCCGCTAAGAAGTGGCTGGCTGATAATGAAGATGTCTGGAAGCCATTCATTGGGAAAGGCATGTAAAATACCTAATAGTGCTCTAATCTTAAACCCCCCTAGTTTGCACTGGGGGGGTTTTTTTTGAGACCATAATAGGTTCACCGTCATTAATTCGTGCTATCGTTAGCGCATACCGATTCGAAATTCGCTTATGTCTTCGTCCTCACCAATAACACAAGATACACAACCAGTAATTCAGTGCAATTCTGTCTACAAGATCTTTGGTGATAATGCCAAAAAGATGTTGCAGGCCTCCAAAGGCAATGTGGACGCCAAAGTGTTCCAAGACGCAGGCTGCATCGTCGGTGTCAATAATGCCTCTTTTGAAGTTCCAAAAGGAGACTTATTGGTCGTTATGGGATTGTCCGGATCTGGGAAGTCAACATTGCTTCGCTGCGCATCACGATTAACAGATGCAACAGCAGGCCAGATTTTCATTGATGGCGAAGATTTACTCGCCATGAGCAATAAGAGGCTCATTGAACTAAGACGCAACAAAATGGGTATGGTGTTTCAGAGTTTTGCCCTATTACCCCACAAAACCGTTCTGGAAAATATCGCCTTCCCCTTGCAGGTAAAAGGCATCAACACACATGAGAGCATTAAGAGAGCCAAAGACATGGTGGACCTCGTGGGCCTAGATGGAAGAGAAAATTATTTTCCACGAGAATTGTCCGGCGGTCAGCAGCAGCGAGTAGGAATCGCCCGCTCACTCGCCGTTGAGCCGGATATCTGGTTTCTAGATGAGCCCTTTTCAGCACTTGATCCACTAATTCGCAAAGAGATGCAGGATGAATTTATGCGGTTACAGGGTGTCTTGAATAAAACAATTTTGTTCGTAACGCACGACTTTGATGAGGCGCTTCGCCTAGCCGACCGTATTGCCATTATGAAAGATGGAATCATCGAACAATTAGATACACCGGCCAATATCGTTCTAAATCCAGCCACGGAATACGTCCGTAAGTTCACCGAAGAAGTACCTAGAGAGAAGGTATTAAGGATCGAATCTGTCATGGATCCAGTAGATACATCAGAAGTATTGAGCGACTTAAAGGTATCGAAAGATGCCATTATAGAAACCGTTGCGGAAGCGGTCTTGGGTCAAGAAAAACCTGTTGCGGTGATCGGTGCCGATAACCAAGTGGTTGGAGCCGTACATTCCTCCAAAGTAATTCATGTGCTGTTTGGCAGCAGGGCTGGAACGGAAAATAGGAATTGACTCTAGGATTATGAATCAGCTAACAAACCATCCTAAATTAATTCAATTTATTGGTTTGTTGGTTATCTTTTCATTGCTCTGCTTCTTTATCGCCCCATCGGAGACCAATGTTCTCTGGCGGTTTCCTTCACTGCTCGCAGGTCTGCCGTACCTAATTAATGACTCGGTCGAGTACTTGATGTTCGATTGGTGGCCAATTCAAGTTTATGACCCCGAGATCGAAGAATTTGAGGAAAAGCCGTTAATACTGCAGGTAACACGAGCTATCTCAGCGAGCATCCTTTTTTTAATTGGTTTGATTCGCGAAATTATTTTGGGTGGATTTAAAACCATTGTTACTTTTACTAGTTGGGATTTTGTCAGCGAAAACAAATGGGCCCGTTGGCCCGCATTACCCTGGACGGTCGTTGCCGGTGGCGCAATTCTTTTAGGCTATAAGCTCCAGGGTAAAGGTCTTGCGATGCTGGCAGGCTTTTCGACCATATACCTTGCCGTATTTGGTCAATGGGAGCCGTCCATGCAAACTCTCTCATTCGTACTGTTCGCAGCGCCCGTTTCTTTTATTTTAGGCTTAACTCTGGGTATCTGGGCGTACAAAAATCGGAACGTCGAACTAACACTGAATCCCTTCCTTAACGTTATGCAGATAATGCCGCATTTTTCCTACTTGGTGCCAGTGATGGTATTTTTTGGAATTGGCGATCATGCGGGTGCCATTGCAACCATTATTTTTGCGACCCCCCCAATGGTGCGTCTAACGGTATTAGGACTGAAACGAGTGTCACCGGAGGTTTTGGAAGCCGGCATGATGAGTGGCTGCAGTAATTTCCAACTCATGTACAAAGTATTAATTCCGACAGCCAGGCGTGATCTTCTGATTGGCGTCAACCAGGTCATCATGCAGTGCTTGGCCATGGCGGTGATTGCCTCTTTTATTGGCGCCAAGGGATTAGGTTTCAATTTATTGCTCTCACTAAATGGGCTTAGAATTGGGGAGGCAATAGAACAAGGTATTTGTATTGTGCTAATCGCAGTGGTTTTAGATCGACTGTCACTCGCCTGGGCAAATAAAAAGACAGATTATTTTGCTGAACTTACCTTTATTAAACGCCACAAATATTCATTGTTATTCCTCGTGATTCTTGTAGCGGGCAGCGTATTGGCATATGTTGGCACGTTCATTTTTCGAGAAGGCTATAACTACTTATATATTGTGCCGCACAACAAAGGCATCACGATTAAGGATACTTTGCAGAATGGCGTTGATTGGATATGGGACACCTTCTTCTTTGCCTTAAAAGGCTTCAATGTATTTTTGATTCAGGAGATCCTGATGCCGATGAAAGCTGCGTATCTCAGTATGCCTGTTGCTGCAACGCTTGTTTTAACCATGGGCGTTGGCTACATCATCGGAGGAATAAGATCGGCAGCAATTGTTGGTGGATTTATATTGTTTATCGCTTTGACAGAATGGTGGGATAGAGCGCTCATTACGATGTACTTAATGAGTTTTGCAGTCATTGTGGCATCTATTATTGGCGTTACGGTGGGGACTCTATGCGCGCAAAATGCGTATACCGCAAAATTTATTTTATTGGTTTGTGATACGTTCCAAACTTTTCCATCTTTTATATATTTGATTCCCGTGATTATGCTTTTTGGCGTAACCGATACCTCCGTGTGTATCGCGGTTATTGTCTATGCCACGGTTCCAGCTACCCGTTATACCGTAGAGGGGCTGCGCAGTGTGTCACCAGATTTACATGATGCGGGGTCGATGTCAGGAGTTAATCGACTTCAAAGATGGATCAAAATTGAATTGCCGATGTCTTTTCCACACATGGCATTGGGCGTTAACCAGACTGTCGTGTTTGCGTTATCCATGGTCATCATTGGCGCGATGATTGGTACAGATGATCTGGGGCAATATATCTTAAAAGCCTTGTCTGACAAAAATGGTACTGGCAATGGACTAACACTAGGTCTTTGCGTGGCATTTATTGGGCTTGCTGTTGATCAAGTGATCCGAACGTGGGCAAATGAAAGAAAGAAGGTGCTGGGCTTAGCCTAGAATAATGCAATGAACGCAAGCAAATAGGAACCTGGGCACAACTGCTCACATAAATCTTCGCTATTCACAAGAATACGACCCCGGCATTTGTTCCCTTTTTAGTTGAATCCCAATAAGCTCTGCGAGCCCTGTGACTCCAAATTCGCTAGCCGAATGATTAGGAACACAAATATTTATGTATCCTCTAATAAGCAATAGATTATACTGAAGAAATAGATAGAATCAAAAAGTGAGAGCCCCGTTGCATATCACAATCCGACAGTTAGAAGTATTTGAATCAGTTGCACGTCAGCTGAGTTATACCCGCGCAGCCGAAACACTCCACTTAACGCAACCGGCCGTGTCTATGCAGGTAAAACAACTGGAAGAATCTATCGGTTTGCCGTTATTCGAACAAATTGGTAAGAAAATTTTTCTTACCGCAGCCGGGGAACTCATGCTTGGACATGCAATAACAATTCAGGAGCATCTAAAGGCTGCCAAAGAAGAGATGGACGAACTTAAAGGGGTAGATTCTGGACGATTACTTATAGGAGTAGTCTCCACTGTAAATTACTTCGCAGCGCGCTTGCTAGCATCATTTTCGCGAGAATATCCGAAAGTAGAACTTAAGCTGGATGTTACAAACCGGGAAACACTATTGCGTAAATTAGAACTAAATGAACCCGATCTAGTTCTCATGGGGCAGCCACCGAACAACCTAGACGTGAATGCTGCTGATTTCATGGATAACCCACTACTCGTAGTAGCAGCCCCTGATCATCCGCTAGTAAAAACAGAGAAAATTCCCCTTAATTCATTAATTAATGAAACCTTTGTCATACGTGAAAAAGGATCGGGAACACGATTAGCCATGGAACGATTCTTCGCAGACTACGATTTTAAACCTCGATCTACCGTCGAAATGGCTGGAAATGAAGTGATCAAACAGGCAATTGAAGTGGGACTGGGTTTATCTGTGCTATCCGAACACACGGTTGATCTAGAACTTTCTGCTAGCCGCCTAATCAAACTCGATGTAATCGGAACACCAATAATTCGTCGCTGGTACATAGCACACCGAACTGGGAAACGCCTAACACCTACTGCCGCCAGTTTTAAGCAATTCGTATTAGATGAAGGAGCGAGACAATCCAGAAAGTCTCGCAACTAATTTGTAGCTCGCTCAAATCGTGGCTGGCACATGGGTTAAGCTATATCTAGTCCAAACTGCTCAGCTGTTGCTTTAAGAATGTCCCACAAATCTATCGCAAATCCTCTGGGCACAAACAACTCATACCCGTCTTTTGAATGCCAGATCGTTACCCCGACATGGTGTAAAGATGTTGAGACAATACTGCCAACCGGGCACGCTGAAGATCGCAAATCTACCGAGATCAAACGATTAAGGCATACGTGTGCTTCGGTACCAGAAAGACGCACATGAGCCCGGGAATGGGAAATATCCAAAGAAGCACCTGTTTCGATGGGTATCTCCAATGGTGCCAAGGGGCCATAACACCACCACTTTAGCGGCTCTACATGTAGTAGAGCGATGTCGCCAATAGCAGCACATTTCCCTTTTTCCGGTGCATTTTTAATACCGTAGCTTTTCGCTAATTGAAAACTAAGCTCTTGGAAGTTTTCAGGCCAGGCAGCAACCTGTATTAAAGAAAGGTTGGGCAGCTCCGAGAGAACAACGCCAACTTGCTCCTCTTTGCCAAAGTGGCCGAATTGATAGTGTCCAATCAAAGCAGAGATACGCTCAACCATGCAAACGAACCCCGTCTGGATCGACCATATGAGGCGAGACGATTTCAACTTCTACATCCATATTGCGCACCGGATCTGATGAAAAAACCTGCTTATCAAGCCACGCGCGTCGACCGCCTGAAATAAAACCTATACCAATCCAATGGCCAAGTTCTGGAGAATGTGTCACCGCGGTAATCCAGCCATCACCACACTCAACTACACTGGTGGCGCCCTTTAGAATAGAACCGGCGTTAAAAGTAGCCATGCGGTCCTTGGGGAAGATACCGACTAATTGTGGTCGATCTTCACGCAACAGCTCGGATCGCCTAGATAGAGTACTACCAATAAATGATTTATTGGGTGACGCCATCTTGCCCAGCGCTGCGTCTTCGAGTGTCACCCTGCCATCAAGCTCTGCGCCGGTTACGTGGCCCTTCTCAATTCGGAGAGTTCCTAACGCCTCAAGGCCATATAGACAACCGCCGAAATTTTTTGCAGTAGTCCATAACTTTTCCATTACATGAGGCCCAAAATCTGCGGGCACGTAAACCTCATAGGCGAGCTCCCCAGAAAAGCTAATTCGTGCAATACGACATTGAGTTCCATCCTTTAGTAGGATCTCTCGAACACCCATAAAAGGGAAATTCTCGTTTGAGATATCCTCAGTGTTATCGACATTGGATTCAAGCACGGCGCGGGACTGGGGACCAGCAACAGCGATTCCAGCCCATGCATCAGATACAGAGGTAACGTGAACCCTTAAGTCTGACCATCTGGTTTGGAGCAATTCCTCTAGCCATGCCATTACCTGAGCCGCATGCGCGGTAGTTGTAGTCATAAAATAGTCTGTTTCAGTTAACCTCCATGTAGTACCATCATCCATCACTACACCGTCATCCCTTAACATAATCCCATAACGAGCCTTACCTATAGGGAGCTTAGCAAACGGATTTGTGTAAATGCGATTTAGAAATTCAGAGGCATCGGGGCCCTGAACAGAAATTTTCCCCAAAGACGTCACATCACATAAACCCACCGAATGGCGTGTTGTCTCAGCCTCTCTAACATAAGCTTCAGAAAGTGTTTCTCCAGGTTGTGGGTAATACCACGGCCTCTGCCAAAGGCCTGTTTCTACCATTACCGCACCATGGGCAATATTCCAGTTATGCAGTGACGTCCTACGCAATGGACGAAAATATTTTCCAGTACTCCGACCACTTAGGGCGCCAATACTTACCGGAGTGTAGGGTGGGCGAAATACTGTAGCTCCAATATCTGGAATCTCCTTGCCTGCTGCCTCAGCCATTAGTGCCAGCCCAATAACATTACCCATCTTGCCACCATCGGTCGCCATTCCCAATGTGGTATATCGCTTAAGGTGTTCAACAGAAATATATCCTTCTCGATGCGCAAGCCTAACATCCTCAGCACTAACATCGTGCTGAAAATCAACAAAACTCTTTAACTTCTTATTGGATTCACGTATTTCATACAAGGGCATGATCGGATTGCTCCAACTACTATTTTCTATCGAAGTGGGAGATAACTTATATAGCGATTTTTCATTAATCGCTGAAGACGCTATGTTTCCCGCATTTTCACCCGATTTAATACAACCAGCCTTAGTCCAAATGCCAGCTGCTGCACCAGCTACTGTTATAAACTCATCAGTTGGGCCTGCCAAGAAGCACGCATTATCTCTATGCCAAATAGGTCTCACACCTCGATGAGACAGTAAATTGATTACTGGGGACCAGCCCCCAGAAACGAGAACCGAGTCGCATTCCTTGCTAAATGCTTGTCGCCAAGAGGATCCATCTGATTTTGCAATCAATAAGCGACGAACAGCTCGTCTACCCTTGATATCTAGTGGCGCTGATGCCAAATGCAGGTCTATACCAATTGATTGAACAACATCAGTCAAAATACTAGAAACTTGAGCCCTTGCATCCAGCAATGATACAACCGCTCCCGCATGATGAAGGTCTACTGCTACCTCATAAGCAGAGTCATTAGTAGTAGCTACAACTACCTTATCTCCAACAAGCACCCCAAACCGATTTAAATATGCACGCCCCGCCATTGCAGTCATTACCCCTGGACGATCGTTATTACCAAATGCAAGATGGCGCTCGATAGCGCCTGTTGCAAGTACAATAAATCGAGGACGCAGTGTCCAGAATCTTTGACGTGGTAAATACGTTGGTGGATCAGTTAAGTGATCGGAGATCCTTTCTAACAAACCCACCACCAAATTATCATAAATACCAAATGCAGTCGTTCTGGTCATTACTCTAATACCCTGAGACTCAAGATGAGCAAGTCTCGAAACGGGAGACTGGCTAGTATCAACCACTAGATTATCTCCACCCAACATGCTATCTTGCTCAACAAGTACCACATCAAGACCTTTATCTGCAGCTGCTATTGCTGCAGCCTCTCCAGCTGGACCGCTACCTACAACAAGAACATCACAATAATCATGTGCATGTTCATACTTGTCGGGGTCTGGCAGACGTGATGCTCTGCCCATGCCTGCAGCTTTGCGAATAAATTTTTCATACCACATCCACGCGCCCGTGCCAGTGCCCCACTCCAAAGGCGGTATGCCCATAAATGTTTTGTAATAGAATCCCGCAGCAAGAAAACGTCCAAAGAGGTTATTTACAGATCCTAAATCAAATTCCACACTAGGCCACGCATTCTGGCCTTTGGCAACTAATCCATCATACAGCTCTTGTGTAGTCGCCCTAACATTTGCATCAGACCACTCAGCTCTACCCAACGTGACCAAGGCACCTGACTCTTCAACTCCAGCTGACATAACTCCACGTGGTCTATGGTATTTAAAGCTCCTCCCAACAACAGATTTTCCATTGGCCAAAAGAGCTGAGGCCAAAGTATCGCCACCAAACCCTTCTAGCCTCTCGCCATTCCAGGAAAACTCTAGGCTCCGTTCACGATCAATCAAACCACCCGTACTCACACGCCTACCTGTCATGGTTGTTGGTCCTCGTCCGACGATGATAAGCCAGTCATTGCTTCCAAAACCAACTTGATACCTTGGTGTGCTGGCTCTACAGCAGAAATTTCGTGCGTTACGGTATCTCTGGTGACCACTACCCACATCCTACAACCATGCACATGGTGCCACGTCTCACGCTGGACTCCGTCTATATTATCTCTGTGGAAAACAGCATCTATCCATGCTTCGCTTGAAGCATCTAAGTCAGGAAAGACGATAGAGGCATCCCCACCATAGGTAAATTCGCTATGATCGCGAAATCCGCAAAAAGGGCAATTAATTCTAATCATCTAGATTCACTATCCATGCAATTTCGGATCCGGACCTGCTCCTCTCTCATCAATATTGTACCCACGACTAAATCGATCAAGATCATAGTTGGCAATGATCGGATCAGGTTGATCATTAGCAATCAAATCTGCAAAGAACCAACCTGAGGCAGGACTCGCTTTAAATCCACCATAATTCCAGCCCGCATTCAAATAGAGATTGCTTAAAGGAGTCTTACAAATGAAGGGAGAGCCATCCATTGACATGTCCATAATCCCGGCCCAGTGACGTAATAATCGGACACGACCCAAGCAGGGCAAGATTGACATTGCACACTCTGCAACATCTTGCACTATTGGCAAATTCCCTCGCTGCGCATATGACTTATACCAGTCAATATCACCACCAAAAACCATGCCACCCTTATCTGACTGTGAAATATAGAAATGGGCGCCTCCAACACCAAAAGCCAACACTTGATCAAGAAGAGGTTTTAATGGCTCAGAAACAAACGCCTGTAACTTGTGGGACTCAATTGGCAATCTTCCGAGACCTGCTATCCTCCATAAGCGTGAAGTGTTGCCGGCTACCGCAAAGCCTAGCTTCTTTGTAGAAATCAGACCACGAGAAGTCTCAATGCTAACCACTTGATTACCAGCTCGTGTTACACCAGTGGCCTCACAGTTCTGAAGAATATCTACACCATAACTATCGGCAGCACGCGCATAACCCCAAGCTACAGCATCGTGGCGAGCTGTGCCGGCCCGTGGTTGGACCGCAGCGCCAAGAATGGGGAACCGAGCATCGGGGCCATAGTTTAGATGTGGCACTTCCCGTTTAAGTCTATTTAAATCCCACAACTCCCCATCAGAATTCATCACACGCATCGTGTTATATCGACGGGCGGCGGCGTCCCTAGCTGCTGGACTATGAAAAAGTGATACATGCGACCTCTGACTAAACATGACATTGAAATTTAGATCGTGACTTAAATTCTCCCAGAGCTTGAGTGAGTGCTCATAGAATCTTCGGTTGTCGGGCATCATATAATTAGATCGAACAATGGTTGTATTGCGACCAGCGTTACCCCCACCTAACCAACCCTTCTCTAAAACAGCTACTTTCTTGATACCGTGATTCTTAGCCAAATAGTACGCAGTTGCCAGGCCATGAAGGCCACCACCAATTATTACAACATCATATGATTTTTTTGGATCTGGATCTCTCCATACACGATCCCACTTTTTCTGATCACTAAGTCCGTTTCGAAATACATTCCATGCGGAATAACGTTTCACTTCAACAGACCCTCCCTAAAATAGCTACCCCAGGACAATATTTCAAAGACTAGTTTCCATTACCCAAAAGTTTGTATAAGGGCAACAATTTCTTATATAGCATAATGAGATAATCACAAACGAACTCACTATAAAAAGCACTAGCCTTAATATACGATAATCTAAAGAGACTGGAACAAATGTCGTACTATTAAATCAAATCAAAACTTTGCATAAGCTTTGCGAAGGTCGGCTAGAGGATGTCTATCCGACATCTGAAACTTTATTAATAATTCACGAGCAATCATGTCCCGATCCTGCTGATTATCTGGTAGATCAATATCAGGCGGCACAGTAACCCAGCCATTTATGTTTCTATCAAATACAGCAGGACGATTCTCCTCATAACCCATATGCACATCTTCAAGCCAATTTAAGTCCTGCCAACCCATCTTTGAAATATAATCTTTTAGAAACGTAGTCAGCCTGGTGTAATCAGGGACAAGATTCACATCATAACGGTAACCTATATGCTGACCTATTGATTGTTCACGCTCAGAATCAATTCCATCTCCTTTTACAAAATGATCTATATCCTTGTCATATCCCATGTGTGTGATACCTCCTAGAATCGATTCATATCAGGCTGACCAACTGTGTACTGAGTTCCAGCAAGCGGAACTTGGGCCATTGCTGATGCTTCAGACGTTAATGCTGCGAGGTCTTCGGGTTCCAAAGAATGCACGTTTGTCTTACCGCATGCTCGCGCCATCATTTGGCACTCTATAGTCAAAGTATGCAGGAAATTGTATACACGTTCGGCAGCATCATCTGGATTGAGTCTTTTGCGCAGTTCAGGGTCCTGAGTAGCGACTCCTACTGGACAACGCCCTGTGTGACAGTGATAGCAATAGCCTGCCTCAACGCCCATCTCTTTTTCGAAATCGGCCTCCGGTATATCCTTATTGCAATTAAGAGCCATCATTGCAGAATGACCAATCGCAACAGCATCAGCCCCTAGCGCTAAAGCTTTAGCTACATCCCCACCATTTCGAATACCACCCGCATAAACCAAGGATATTTCACCTGACTTACCAACATCCTCTAGAGCGCGTCTTGCCTGTCGAATAGCCGCTATACCCGGAACCCCCGTTTCTTCAGTCGCCAGATGCGGACCTGCCCCAGTAGAACCCTCCATCCCATCAATATATATCGAGTCTGGTCCTGTCTTAGCAGCCATGCGTACATCATCATATACTCGAGCAGCACCTAATTTTAATTGGATTGGTATTTCCCAATTAGTTGCCTCCCGAATCTCCTCTATTTTGAGTGCGAGATCATCAGGACCCAGCCAGTCCGGATGACGTGCTGGTGAGCGCTGATCTATCCCTGCTGGCAATGATCTCATCTCAGCCACTTGGTCTGTGACTTTCTGGCCCATCAGATGACCACCTAATCCTACCTTGCATCCTTGCCCAATAAAGAATTCGCATGCGTCGGCAAGTTGCAAATGGCTAGGATTAAAACCATAGCGTGATTGGATATTCTGATATAACCATTTCGTCGAATAGCGCCTTTCGTCAGGAATCATACCACCCTCACCCGAACAAGTAGCTGTTCCTGCCATCGTCGCACCACGTGCTAAAGCCGTTTTGGCTTCATAGGACAAAGCTCCAAAACTCATACCGGTTATATAAATTGGAATATCTAACTCCAATGGTCGTTTTGCTGTCGGCCCAATAATTGTCTTGGTCAGGCATTTCTCTCTATAGCCCTCAATGACAAATCGAGTCAAAGTTCCCGGCAAAAATGTCAAATCATCCCACGTGGGAATTTTTTTAAACAACGAGAAGCCGCGCATTCGATACCGCCCCAACTCGGACTTAATATGAATATCATCAATAACTTCTGGGGGGAATATAAAACTACTCCCAAGTCTTTCCTTATTTCGTTTGTTCGTCATACCTTATGATCCTTTGCCTAAAGAACCAGCTTCTTCTCAGATGGCTCCAAATTGTCATAATTCCAGAGCTGCTTTCCAGCAACAATCTTAGTCATATTCTCAATACCATTACTGGTTTCCATGCCGTAAAGGGCAAGCTTCCGTTGGAGCCACTCACAATCAAGTTCTGTCATATCTGCTTCAACCGCATCAACACCAAGATCCGCGATTGCTCCTCCTACATAAATCGTTCCATCATACATTGAGTCACCCAAATTCTTACCAGCGTCACCAAGTATTACCATCCTACCGCGTTGCATCATAAAGCCAGAAAATGCTCCAGTCTTGCCGCCAACAATAATAGTTCCACCTTTTTGATCGATACCAGTCCGACTCCCAACATCGCCGCGACAAACTAGATCACCACCGCGAATAGCCGCGCCAAACGTTGACCCTGCATTTTTTTCCACAAGCAAGGTTCCTGCCATCATGTTTTCGGCGCAAGACCACCCAACACGCCCCGTTATTACTACATTTGGCCCGTCTAGCAAGCCACAACCAAAATAACCCAAACTCCCCTCAAACCGGAGATTAAGCCGACTCAAAATCCCGACTCCTAATGAATGCTTAGCTCCAGGATTAAGAACAGTGATAGTGCCATAGCCTTCGCTCATCAAAGATCGTATTTGCTTATTTATATCACTCGCCGAGAGATTTTCTGCATCAATCTCCGAACATTTTTCGAAATCTACTTCTGGAGCCCACGGATATGTCAGATTCCCAGATTCCTCGGCTGAAAAAAACACCTGCTGAGTCCGGCCAGTTAACTGTTCAGTTCGCATTCCCATTTCGGTGGGATCCCCTTGCTCTAGCTTTGCCATACTCGAACCTCCCCTTCATAGGGATCATAGGTGTCAATCTCATGCGGGAAAACACTACGAATAGCTACCTCCTCCGAAGCTAATGCTACAAAATCTTCGCTCTCGTACAACACCATTGGTTTTGCTGCCATCACATCTTTCGCCATACCGAGTTTATCTTCCGTTGCTACAACATATGTAAAAACGCCATCAAGTTCGTCGACTGACCGACTCATAGCGGATTCAAGATCATCACCCTGGCTAATCCGATCTGCTATATAAACTGCAATCAATTCTGAGTCACAATTCGACACAAATCGATGCCCCCGGCGCTCCATCTCACGACGAAATCCCCAATAATTAGTTAGCTGTCCATTGTGCACAACAGCAATATCATTAAAGGGATAGGCCCAATACGGGTGGGCTGAACGGATATCGACATCTGACTCAGTAGCCATACGAGTGTGACCTATTGCATGCGTACCATCAAAGCCACTTAATCCATATTGCGATGACACAGTTTGTGCATCACCCAAATCCTTAATTAGCTCAAGTCCCTGCCCTATCGACAAGATTTCAACCGATTCAATATCTTCAAGGTAATCAGCAAGGCGCTTCATATCTCCATCAAAAGCGAACCTATAACGACATGCATACTCAGTCGCAAGATCCTTTTCTTTAACATCAACACCCAACTCATCCAGACGTCTATCCACTTCTTCTTGCCGCAATTTAACATCATGATGAATTCGAAATCCTGAATTTAGGTCTTCCTGCTCGGCAACCTTAAATCTGATTACATACTCGCTCTGTATTTGACTGCCATAAAGTGCAAACCCAGTTGAGTCAGGCCCGCGGTGCTTAAGTGCCTGCAACATTGAAGTGAGCTCACTACCGACATCAGACTTTTTGCCGCGGTGAATTAGTCCAGCTATGCCACACATGTCTTATCTCTCCTTAAGGCCATGTTATCTCGTCAAGTTGAAAAATCTATTAGTCGAATTACCACGCATGTAACGCGCACGAAAACTAGGGCAAACAATCAATATATTGTTCCAAATCCCAGTCAGTAACAGTCGCCATAAATTTCTCCCATTCATCATTCTTATACCAATGAAATACCTTGTACATCTCATCTGGCATAGCTGACTTGATTACGTCATCGTGAGCAAGCCGATCTAATGCCTCACCAAGTGTCATCGGTAATTTTTTGACCTGCTTGCCAGCCTCCATTGCCTGATAAATATTTCTATTTTCTGGTTCGCCAGGATCTATATCGTTATCAATACCGTCTTCAAATGCCTTCAATAGAGCGGCACCCATTAGGTATGGATTAACCATCGAGTCCACAGCCCTGTACTCAAATCGTCCAGGTGCTGAAACACGTAAGCCGGTAGTCCGATTCTGATAGCCCCAATCGGCAAAAACTGGTGCCCAAAACCCAGTATCCCAAAGACGACGATAAGAGTTAACAGTAGAACACCCTATAGCCGTTAGTGCTCCGAGATGCTTAACAATGCCACCCACACATTGCAATCCAACCCGTCCGGGCAACTGTGGATCATCTGTGTCAGGCATAAACAAGTTGTCACCCCCACTTCGGTAAGTAAATACATCGTCCATACCAGGCAGTCTATCGTTATGCAAATGATTCATTTTTTCATTACCGCCCGCCCATAGCGAGATATTGGTATGACACCCCGATGCTGACACCCCCATAAAGGGCTTCGTCATAAAGCAAGCAATTAGATTATTCTCGCGAGCAACCTGAGCGCAAATTTGGCGATAGGTCGCAAGTCGATCCGCATTGCGCGTTACATCATCAAAAGTCCAATTTAATTCTAGCTGCCCCGGCGCATCTTCATGATCGCCTTGAATCATATCCAATCCCATCGCATGGCAGTATTCAATTACTCTCATAAATACTGGTCTGAGCGACTCGAATTGATCTATGTGGTAACAATATGGATTTGAAAATCCACCATCGGGCTTACCATCTGGTCCTCGCTTAAGCCACATCATTTCAGGCTCAGTACCAACTCGAAAATCCATTTTATATTTATCTTGGAACTCGCGATGAAACCGCTTTAGATTTCCGCGGCAATCAGAAGTTAGTGCAGCACCAGCATTTTCCCGTTCTTCACGATTGCGAAAACATACACAAAATACCCTAGCAACACGCTTATCCCAAGGCAGTTGACAAAAGGTTTCAGGGTCTGGAATGCCGACCAACTCCATAGCCTCTGGCCCATAACCAATATAATCACCGTGTCGATCCACAAATAGATTTGCTGTTGAGCCATAAACAAGTTGGAAACCGCGCTCGGCTGTCCTCTCCCAATGATCGGCAGGGATACCCTTACCTACTATTCGTCCTGTTACAGAAATAAACTGGTAATAAATATATGAAATACCAAGTTCGTCGATTTTCTGGCGCACTTGCCTAACAAGATCATCACGACCAGGCTGTGCCACATAGACTTCGAGATCTGTCATTATTCCTCCTGTCCTACAATCAATAATTTTCTTCGTTAATTACTGCAATATATTTATTCAATTTGGCGTGATAGTGTAGCTGACTCGCGTTAGCTCCATGGAAACGGGCTATTTGACACCGGATGTAAATTGCCCTCGATATATCGTGAGAACCGGAACGGCCGCATTAACGTACTTTCTTGCCCGCAAATTTCTTCTGCCACTAATTTACCGACACCGATCATCTTAAATCCATGGTTTGAATCAGCGACCACATAGCAATTTTCACGAAAAACATCAAAAACTGGAAAGCTGTCTGGCGTGAATGCACCAATGCCACCAGACGGCTCATCCTTATATTTTGGCATGGTTCCCTCAAACCGCCTTTGGCAGTGGGCCAAAGCAGATACCCACATATGCGCGAACTCAGAACCAACTATAAACTCCGGCGAATTGGGACCGTAGGGATCAACCGCTACCTGATCAGCGTCTGTTTCAACCTTTAATGGAGCCGCCCCACCTTGTATACCGCCAAAATGAAAATCTGGTTTGTAATAAATACCCCACATCTCTTCGGTAATTAAAGAACCATCTACACAGGAATGCAATGGTGCATCAGTATCAACGTGAATGACAGGAGGCATCTCGCCTGCATTTGTACGCTGCAGCATTGGATCTACGCCAAGAGTTCCTTCCTGCAATGACCAGAAAACCCACATCGGCACATTCTCATGAACTTTTCCATCCACGCCTTTAACTGTAATTAATTTTGGTAAATTGAGCATCTCCCAGACGGCCTTCACCCATGGTCCAACGCATATAACAACATAATCACACGAAATGATGCCTGTGCTAACCCTAACCCCAGTCACCGAGTTACCGCCGTTATTATCTGTTTCGAACCCCAACACCTCCAACCCCGTCATTATTCGGACACCCTGAGCCTCTGCCTTGCTCGCCAGGCCATAAATCATTCGAGTATTATTCGCATACCCACCCTTTTTCTCATGCAAAACAGAAGTGATCCCATCTGCCTGCCAATCATGGAAAATACCCTTCATATATTCTGCTGATTCTGGACCACCGTCGATGAAAATAGATTCGTATCCAATATCACGCTGTTGTTCCGCTATTGAAGCCACGTCTGATCTCATAGACTCCGGACTGATCTGCATATAACCAACTGGGTGATAACTATAGGCTTCGGGATCACTTTCCCAAACATCGACGCTGTGAGACATAAGCTCTCGCATTGCCGGCTGGAAATAGTTGTTACGTACAACACCGCATGCAATACCCGATGCACCAGCGCCTAGTGAACCCTTATCAACAACTAATATATCGTTTCCACTACCTTGCCCAGATGCTTTAAGTTGAAGAGCCAAATGATAAGCAGTGCTTAAACCGTGAATACCAGCACCGATGATTAGATAGCGGGTACTTGATGGAATAGTCATCGACAAACTCTTAAAGGTCGAAACATCCTAAAGTTCATAATGGCCTCCTGGACTGCCCTAAAATAGCAATATAACGCTCCAACCTCTTATAGTCCATTTATAGTCCGATAAATTCAAGCGGTACAAACGGAGAAAAGACACATTAGCCTGCTCCATTTCAGACTGTCAAGAAAAACTACTTTTATACAACATAATATCGATACATTGTGTTAGATTGTCTGTGTACCAAAAATATACCTTTTATGGCTTACATTTGAGGCTATCTGCATAATAGTGAGGGCAGAACTATTGTAAACGTTCGTTTCCTAGATTGACGATGAAATTACCAGAACCAACAACAGTAAGGGGGTCAGCGGGGATTACCGCTGAACTTCGGCGTGCGATTTTGGGCGGTGACTACGCATTCAATGAGAGATTGCCAAGCGAGCGTTACCTCGCTGAACACTTTGGCGCATCTCGGGGCACAGTACGTGAAGCATTAAAACGATTGGCGGCAATGAGCATGGTCAGTCGTAAGGTTGGCAGCGGGACTTTTGTCATCTACGACAAAAGCTCCAATCAAGATATGATAGCCGAAGCAACTAGCCCGCTAGAACTAATAGACGCACGACTTGGTATTGAGACACAAATGGTGCGATTAGCAGTTGCTAATGCAACGCTTGTAGATATCGACCGATTGGAGCTAGCTCTAGATAACGTCGAAAATAGCGACAATGAAGCTTCTACTTTTACCTCGGCAGACATGAAGTTCCATCTCGCACTAGCGGAATGTACTAGAAACCGATTAATCGTTTGGCTATATCAGTTGGTGAACGAAACCCGAGGTCATGCACAATGGAGCGCAATGAAAGACAAAATTCTAACTCCGCAACGAATCGACGAATACAACAGTCACCACCGGGAACTCTTTATATCCATTGCGACTCGCAATCTTAATCGAGCAGTCCAAACAATAGAGCTGCATCTGGAGCGTGCTCGAACAGATCTCGTGGGAGCGGTAAACAACCGCTAAATTTACACTAATTTACTTGTGGCGATGTCGTATTTCGCAGCTTTCCCAATCAAGTCTGAACCCCAAAATTCTAACATCAGATGGCATTCTGCGATTAAAAAGACTGTTATGCCAATACGTCACTTGGTAAGCTGGCTCATGAGCATGTAATTCTCGAACCGAACAACGACATCGGTAAAATGCTGAAAATTGAAAGAAATCTAATACACAATCACCCCGCGCTTTGAGAGTGGTTGGTAACAACATCGACGCTTGAAACAGCGCTGTGATTTCATCGGAAAACTCATGCGGATGCTGATAATATCCAGCTGACAAGAACTTTATAGCAGCCTCATATCTAACAGACGGATCTTGTGTTCTAAAAAATATGTGTCTTAGCTGAGCTGCATCGTAACGCGCATCCTTTCTAACTATAAGCACAGTGATCTGATTGGTGGAATTCCCATCGTCGTCTAAAAAAAGCGTTGGCTGCATCCCAGAAGAAGGTTTGCCTCCTGTCTCCCGCATTGCAATTTGGCGTATCCGACACTGCCATCCCAGAAAATCCTGCTGAATATCATTCATCGCCATATCATACACTGACTTATATTATTACTTTTACGGTAGCAATCTATGTAGCAGTGGAAAAGAGATCCGACTCCGTTCGCTTATGAGTCATTTGAACCACTACTCATTTCACCAATGGTTGTAAATTTATCGTAGATGATGGGACGCAAACAAAGCAGATCAGTTCTGACATTAACAGAAAAATTTGGTATTTACATGAAGCTAAGTCATTCAAAGTCAATACCTAAATGGAATAAACAGTCGCCACGCTCAACTCTCCCAGGAATCCTTTTACACAAAACTATGCCATCAGCATCAAAGCATACATCCGATGGCGTCTCCCACGGCGCCTCTGGCGTATAAATACGAGCAGCTAGATCACCTTTTCTGACCTCGGCGCCAAGATCTACTATAGGCTCGAACAATCCAACATTGCGGGCATAGGCAAAATAATCAAAATTAGGCGCATGCAGTAGTCTTGTAATTTGCGTAGAAGCCGGAACAATTGGATCCTTTAGAACACCAACATGGTGTAATACGCGACCAACTCCATTGAAACATATTTCAAGGCAGTCACGCGATACTGTCCCGCTACCTCCCATTTCTGTAGACAACATAATGGTATTTCGGCGCGCGGCGCCATCGTTCGTGCTGCCACCACCTGCATGCCCTCCCGGAAATATAAAGCCATGCGGAGCTCCAAATACTTTCATTAATTCTTTAATTCGTAAAGTGCGTTGTTGATCCTCCTCAAAGCCCGCAACAGCGCTAGGCAAATAATGCAAAGAAGAACCACCACTATGTAGGTCAAGCGCATAGTCAGCTATCTCCAACAATACTGTTTCAATGTAGTGCGCTATCATCATAGTCGGCGAACCATTAGAGTCGCCAGGATAAACACGATTCAGATTCAACTCATCAATTGGCGAAGTTCGTAGCCCCGCTAATGCTGCGGGATAATTCGCCATCGGCAACAAAATTAATCGGCCAGACACATCTTTTGGCTCAATCATCTGAGCTAGCTTCGTGATAGTAACCTGCCCCTCGTATTCATCACCGTGAGTTCCAGCCATTACCAACACAGTTGGACCGTCGCCATTTACAATACATACAACAGGTATAGGTAACCATCCATAGGCTGATCGATGTACCGAGTGCGGTAATCTAATGAAATCACAGTGTTTTCCTTGTTTGCCAAAATCAAATGGCGTTATTAGCTTAGTCGGTGAATTATTCATTGTGAAATTAACCTATCTTGAGGTGAGGATTTACATTTTGGTAGAAACAAAGGATTCTGCCATTCCATTTTTGTGAAACAAAAATAACACAAAAGCTGCAATTAGAACTACCACAGCACCCAGATGGAATACTTGACTGTAATTCATTGTTGTTAGCAATGCACCTGCTGTTAATGGCCCGACTACTTTCCCAGCATTACGAACAGCTCCAAGCAACCCCATGCCTACACCCAAATAATTGGGATTTACCCTATCAGCAACAAATGCCACTGTGGAAGGAAAAATTAAGCCTTGTCCAAGGCCAAGAAGACTCGCTACAAGCAGCAACGCCGTTTCGCTATCAGCATATGGCAAGCTAATTAATCCGACGATAAGTATACCGTAACCGATCTGTACAGATCTGAGATAACCTATATGATCGCCAAGACGGCCGCCCATAGGTCGCGTCACTAGATGCAATAACTCCTGCACGGTAAAAAATAGGCCTACTATGATCAGATTGAACCCTGCTACCTGCAGTGCGTATAGAGGTAAGAACACCTTGATTGAATATGTCATAAAATAAACTACCAGTTCCATGCTTCCCGCTAACCATATCCCTCTATTGAATACCACAGTACCAATCCATACTTTCCATATACGACGGATTGACTGTAACTTAACTGACTTGTACTTAGTTACCAAATTGGTTGAGTCCATCATACAAACAGGCAAGAAAGCGGCACAGCTAATAAGCCCGATAAGCGTAAATATGGTAGATGGATCCAACCGCGTCAGAAGCCATGAACCGATGAGAGGAGCTAATAGGTAGCTTCCGCTTCTTGCCATTCCAAACCACCCTAAACGCTCTGCTCTCGTAATAGGCGTCATCTCCGCTACTAGAGCCAAAGTTACGGGTCCAAAAATAGCGGTGGCTAATCCATGAAAAAGTCGGATCACCAAAAGCCCCGTCGCACTATCGACAAATGAATAAAGAAATGGGACACCCGAAAAAAAAGCAAGGCCAATAAATAACCAAATTGTCCTCCCAGATCGATCAGATAACCATCCAAATATTGGTTTTAACACAATGCCGGTGATTGTAGATGCGGAGACAATGGCGCCAACCAACAGCTCCCCAGCGCCCAAGGACGCTGCGAATAGAGGCATCAATGGAGATTTACCTACTTGATAACCGGTCCGTGCGATCAGATCCGCTGACATTATTCGCCATAAGTCAACTGGTGCTCCATTCATGCCATCAGATTTAATCAGTTCCGATTAGGGAGATCCCAAAACTTATGACCTTTTCATTTAATAGCCTGACAGGACCATTAATAATCTCCTGTAATTTTCTCAGTTCATTATCAACTTGAGCAATAACCTGACTCGAGACCTCATTGGTTTGAGCCGGGGGAGCTGTATCGGACATAGTCACAGACCACATAAGCTCGCCCAGCGTATCCTCAAGACCGGCTGGCCGACGTAGAACATCTCTAGGGCTCTCTCGATATCGATCGACAAGAGTTCCTTCAAGCGTCTCCATTGCCTCAACAATAACATCAATGCTCGCTTCAAATTCTGCTGAAGATTGTGAATATAACTTTTCACGAAGCATTCCTAGCTGGATTTTCATACGGCGAATATTATCAACGGCAATCCTCAATTCCGATTTCTTATTGTGCAATCGCTGCAACAATAGGAATTGCTCATCAAGATCTGATTGGCTAGCAGCTACTCGGGGATCTTTGAGAACTAATAATGGTTCCGAATATGTCTTGTCGCCAAGTGTTAGCCGCACCGTGTATTGCCCAGGAGGCACGCAGGGCCCTCTCGCATCAGAAGTTTTTGCAAAAGGCTCATAATCTTTGGTATCCAGAGTTGGATCAAGTGGTTTAATTCCGGGGTAACATAAATCCCATACAAACCTATTGAGCCCAAGCTTAGTTGTGAGTCGTTGCTTTGGTTTGTCATATTTCGCGCTACTAAAATGAGCAATTACCCCACCTTTATCGTCATATATATCCAACTCTAGATCGTATTTAGAATTTTCTCCCAACCAATAATAGACAATAGCACCTGCTGGCGGATTTTCTCCAACATCTAGATGATTTCGGACACTTCCTCCATCTGGAAGTTGGTGGCGGTACGTAGCGCCAGCGAGACCAAAAGCAGGGCTATAATCTTTTCCGTCGCCATCGAATACCCCTGCTGCCCACTGCAATTTTAGGCGATAGGTAGGACGAGGTGGAAAAAGCAATAGATCATTTTTGTGTCCGTGCTCGACCGCCATACTACGCAGAGGTGTTATATCGTCTAATATCCAAAAAGATCTTCCATGAGTCGCCACAACAAGATCCGAATCCTTTATCTTGATGTCATAGACGGGAACAACAGGAAATCCTCCACCCATACGAGTCCAATTCTCTCCGTCATTGACAGAGTAAAATACTCCCGTCTCAGTACCAACAAACAACAGGCCTGCCTGCACGAGATCAGATCTTATAACTCTTGTAATCTCACCGGCAGGAAGATCTCCATTTATACAGTTCCAAGTGCTGCCTCCATCTCGGGTACAGTATAGATAGGGTTCATAGTCATCTAACTTGTAACGCGTCGCCGATAGATAAACAGTGTTTGGGTCATGCACCGAAATTTCAACCGCGCCAATATACGACAACTCGGGTAGAGTGTCAGGCGTTACTAACTGCCAGTGCTTTCCGTCATCTTGGCTAATATGTAGAAGTCCATCGTCAGTCCCAGCCCACAGTTGACCACGGCGATGTGGCGATTCTGCAAACGTAGACAAAGTCGCATATTGCTCAGCACCAGCACTATCAATTGTTAGTGGACCCCCTGACAAACCGAGCTGCTCTTGATTGTTTTGACTTAGATCTGGACTTATTTGCTCCCAGCTGTGGCCTTCATTTCGGCTACGAAAAAGGTGATTACCCCCTGCATAGATTGTACTGATATCGTGTGGCGAAAAAGCAATCGGGAACGTCCAAGCAAAACGATATCGCAATTCTCTTGGCGCAAGACCAGTTGACTCCTCCGGCCAAACATTGATTAATTGTATCTGACGCGTACTATGGTCATATCGTTGCAGAGCCCCATTACCTCCTGGTGACGAGCCAACTGCACCACTATACACAATATCTGGATTAGAAGGATGAACAGCGATAAAACCGCTCTCGCCGGTACCGGGCAAAGTGCAATCACTCATTGTGATAACCCCCCACTCCGTGGCGCTCGGCACACTGATTGATGTATTGTCTTGTTGGGTGCCATATACCCGATACGGGAACTGATTATCAACGTCAAGACGATAAAACTGGGCCGTCATCTGATTGTATATAGTTGACCACGTTTTCCCACCATTAAAACTAACATTTGCACCACCGTCATTTCCCTGAACCATGCGTTGATTGTTCTTTGAATCGATCCAAAGGTCGTGATTATCCCCATGCGGAGTAGTTACCTCATGAAACACACTTCCACCATCAGTAGACTTCCACATTTGGAAGTTTGTTACATAGACGGTGTCAGAATGCGCGGGATCCGCAAATACATGAGTGTAATACCACGGCCGATGCAACAAATCTATATTAGGTGAAATCAAAGACCACGTCTTACCATAATTTTCTGAGCGATATAAGCCAGAGTTTTTTGCTTCGACCAACGCCCAAACACGACCTCTTTTTGCAGGTGATATAGCTACACCGATCTTCCCTTTCGTTCCGGTTGCAAATCCTGCGTTCACGCTAACGTCTTCCCAAGAATCTCCACCGTCCATGGAACGAAATAATGCACTGCCCTCGCCACCACTAGAAAGATTCCAGAAATTTCTGCTAGCTTCCCATATCGACGCAAAAATAATTCGAGGATTATTCGTATCTATAGAAAGGTCAACTGCACCAGCTCGCGGACTTTGATGCAATACTAATTCCCAATTCTCACCGCCATCGGTAGTTCTATATACACCTCGCTCTAGATTTTCCCCAAACGCATGTCCCAATGCTGCTACATATACAATGTCGCAATTTTCTGGATGGATACGAATCTCTCCAATATGTCGAGTTTCTTTAAGGCCCACATTTGTCCAACTTTCACCGCCATCGGTGGATTTATAAATACCATCACCGAAAGAAACGTCAACTCGAATCGTTGTCTCACCAGTACCTGCATAAATCACATTGGGATCACTGTCAGATACAGCAAGCGCACCAATCGTGGCACTTGACAAATAACCATCAGAGATACATTCCCAGTAGGTACCACCATCGGTCGTTTTCCAGATGCCCCCGGCGCAAGCACCAAAATAGAATGTCATAAGCTCCACTGGATCACCGGCAACTGCAACAACCCGACCCCCTCGAGGTGGTCCGATGCACCGCCATTTAAAGCCATCAGAGACCAAATCTTGCTGTATACTGATAGAATTTCCCATCCTAAACCTCATTTCTTTCTAGTTGAATCGACGACACCAAACTCAAACAGACTGGCCTGACTGAAGTACGATATCCTACCAACAAAACAAAAGCCAGCTTTCTTCCATTGACAGAATCAACTTCAGGCGGTTCCAATTAGCCCGATTCTTGGAACGGTTACAGCCATGCCAACAAATTCGAACGCTAATATTGTGTTGTCGGTGAAAAACATTGTTACACAGTTTAATACTGTGGATGGGAAGGTGCATGCCGTAAATGGTGTTAGTTTTGACGTACGGCAAGGAGAATTGCTGGGTGTTGTTGGTGAAAGTGGGTGTGGTAAAAGCGTAACGATGATGTCGCTGGTTAAGTTGCTACCCATGCCACCAGGCGAAATATCAGAGGGCTCTGCGATATTTGAAGGTCAGGATTTAATTCAAACCAGTATCAACGACCTCCAAAAAATACGAGGCAGCGAAATTGGATTCATATTTCAGGATCCAATGACCTCACTTAACCCGGTTTTAACCATCGGTTATCAGCTAATTGAACCGCTTAGACTTCATAAGAATTTGTCGAAATCCGCTGCTCGCACGCGCGCTATCGAACTGCTGGAGCTGGTTGGTATACCAATGGCAAGTAGTAGGCTTGGCGACTATCCACATCAATTCTCCGGCGGAATGCGGCAAAGAGTAATGATTGCAATGGCTCTTTCATGCGATCCAAAACTCTTAATTGCTGATGAGCCCACCACAGCTCTTGATGTGACTATGCAGGCGCAGATTCTTGATCTTGTCAGATCACTTCGAAACGAATTGGGCATGGCTATAATATGGGTAACACATGACCTGGGCGTTGTAGCTAATCTTGCTGACCGAGTTATGGTCATGTATAGCGGCTTTATCGTAGAGAGAGCAGATGTGACGAAGTTATACAGCAAGCCAAAACATCCCTATACATATGCACTACTAAAGACGCTACCCGATATGGAGGGTGACCGCTCACACCGATTAGAATCAATTGAGGGCCAGCCTCCCGATCAGCTCAAGCCAACAACTTCATGCCCTTTCGCGCCACGATGTGAATACGCTTTTGACCGCTGTACACATGAAAATCCTCAATTAGAACTAATTGCAGAAAATCATGAAGTGGCATGCTGGTGGGATATGGAAAGACATTCACCACGACCAAGTACAAGCTCGATATAGCACTGCGTATGGGCGAACTATTAACTACAAAACCACTGCTCCAAGTTCAAAAGCTGAAACAGCATTTCCCGGTTACAGCTGGTCTGCTGCGTCGACAAGTAGGTACCATCAAAGCGATTGACGGCATCGACTTTGACCTAATGACACAACAGAATTTAGGTTTAGTTGGAGAAAGCGGTTGTGGTAAGACTACCTTGGCTAGAACTATCCTCCGACTCTACCAACCAACAGAAGGCAAGATTATCTTTGAGGGCATTGATATGACGCACTTAAAATCGTCGCGCTTGCGGTCTCTAAGAACAAGAATGCAAATGATATTCCAAGATCCACAGGACAGCTTAAACCCGCGAATGACAGTCGGAAGTATCATCGCTGAACCGCTTGATGAGCACACCTCTTTAAAAGGGAAAGAGCGCAGCGGTCGAGTGGAAGAACTACTAGACGCCGTCGGCTTAAACCCACGATTCTCTAATCGATATCCCCACGAATTTTCCGGCGGGCAAAGACAAAGAATAGGAATTGCACGAGCGCTTAGCTTAAATCCCAAATTTATCATCTGTGATGAACCGATAGCGGCACTTGACGTGTCAATACAGGCCCAAGTCGTTAACTTACTTGAGGATTTACAAGAGAAGTTAGCGCTTACTTATCTGTTCATAAGTCACGATCTTGGCATGATCCGACACATCTCAAAGCGTGTAGCAGTGATGTATTTAGGAAAAATAGTAGAAGTTGGGCCAGCTAACGAACTATACACAAACGCACAGCATCCCTATACCAAGGCTTTGCTCTCTGCCGTGCCCTTGCATGACCCAGGGCGTGAGGCGAAGCGTGAACGAATTATCTTATCGGGGGATGTTCCAAGCCCCGCCAATCCACCGACTGGCTGCCCATTTCGGACTCGGTGCCCTGCGGTTGAGCCAAAATGCGCAATATCGGTGCCAAAAATGAAAGCAATCGGACAGGAACATCGCGTAGCCTGTCATTGTGTTATGTAAGAATTGGGTGGACGTAGAACAAAATTCAAGCTACGGTGCTGTTTGGATGAGCTAGAAATGGTCGATCACTAAAGGTCTAGCTGAATCCACTGTATTTTGTAAAAATATGTAGGCGGGCTTTCGAGCCAGCCAAACACTCTATAACAGGGAGGAAATGGGAATGAGGAAACAAATTCTGTTTTGGGTTTCGCTGTTCGCGACGATTAGCATGGCTGGTAGTGCTTGGGCCGCTGACCGGGGGCGAGATGGTGAATTGAAGCTACTTTACTGGCAAGCACCATCGACTATGATGCCCTACCTATCGGGCGGAACCAAGGAGCTTGAAGCATCTTCTATTGTGATTGAACCACTAGCTCGTTATGACAACGATGGGAAGATGTGGCCGTGGCTAGCTGAAGAAATTCCAACAGTTGAAAATGGTGGAGTCTCTAACGACTTTACTTCAATAACCTGGAAAATAAAGAAGAATATCAAGTGGTCTGACGGTTCGGATCTAACATCTGAGGACGTCGTATTTACATATGAATATTGTACGCATCCAGATACGGGTTGCACACAAAGCAACTACTATAATGACATAGTTTCGGTAGAGGCATTAGATTCACATACGATAAGGATTAACTTTACCGTGGCCAAGCCTTTTCCATACAGCGCTTTTGTAGGATATAACGCACCGATTCTTCAAAAAGCACAATTCGAAAATTGTGTTGGGGCGAAAGCTCAAGAATGCACAGAAGAAAACTTTCACCCGATTGGTACAGGGCCGTTCAAGGTAGTTGACTTCAAACCAAATGATGTGGTCGTCCTTGAGGCCAATAGCAACTATCGCGAAGAAGGAAAACCTGCATTTTCAGGTGTTCTATTCAAAGGTGGTGGAGATGCAGCCTCTGCAGCCCGTGCCGTCCTTGAAACAGGTGAGATGCATTACGCCTGGAATCTGCAAGTCGAACCAGAAATCCTGAATAAGATGGCTGAGGGAGATAGCAAGGGGACGATAATTGCAGGATTCGGTACTGCAGTTGAAAGACTAATGGTGAACTTTACTAATCCAGACGCTGCTCTTGGTGAAGACAGAGCAGAGTATTTAGGTGGCAACAATAACCGAAATGCTCACCCGTTCCTTTCTGACTATGCGGTACGCCGAGCGCTCTCATTAGCGATTGATCGGCAAATACTTGTTGATGCTGGATATGGATTTGCAGGAAAGATAAGCTGTAATGTATTGCCCGCACCGGCTATTTATGCTTCTACTGCAAATGACGAGTGCAAGACGCAAAATGTTGATGAAGCAAACCGTCTACTTGATGAAGCAGGCTGGGCGCGTGGCTCTGATGGCGTTCGTGAAAAAGATGGTGTAAGGATATCTATTTTATATCAGACCTCAACCAATTCTGTTCGACAAGGAACCCAAGCTTTTATTAAGGAAATGTGGAAAGCTATTGGTGTAGAAACAGAACTTCGAAACATCGATGCATCTGTCTTCTTTGGTGGGGATATTGGTAGTCCCGACACATATCAGAAATTCTATGCTGATATTGAAATGTATACGAATACATTTAGTGGAACGGACCCTGAAGCGTACATGAATAGCTGGACATGTAAAGAAGTCGCACGCAGATCCAATAACTGGGGAGGCAACAACATGCCTCGCTACTGCAACCCTGACTATGATGCACTTGCTACGCAGATGTCGAAAACTGCCAACCTCGATGAACGGATAAGATTGGCCAAGTCGATGAATGACATGCTTATGCAAGATTACGCCATGATACCGCTTATCCATCGTGGTGGTGTTTCCGCATACTCCAACGATTTGATGGGACCCGTTGGAAACGAATGGGACTCAGAACTATGGAATATTGCGGATTGGCATATTCATAAGTAACTCTATATCTGGAATGTTAGTTGGGTGGTTTGCGACTAAAGATCGCAAGCCACCCACTTACACCACCAACTCCTAGGTGTTTCGAAATTGGTTCAGTACATTATCAGACGTCTCCTATCGGCAATACCAACACTGCTGATTATTAGTTTCGTCATCTTTGCAATTCTTGATCTTGCGCCTGGTGATCCAACTGGTAATTTACCAATGACCGTCCCCCCAGAGGTACGCGAAAAAATTCGCTTGTCTCTTGGGCTAGGCGAACCAATGCATATACGCTACTACAAGTGGCTGGTTCAATTCTTTGTAAACGAACCACTCAATATAATAGAACACAGTTTTGGCATCGTTATTGGTGATGGAGAAAACCGAACTCGTATTTTGTCATGGGCGACTCGTAGCCCAGTTATCGATTTAATAGTAGAGCGGACACCACAAACTCTGTGGGTAGTAGGCCTTTCTTATCTTTTCGGAATCTTAATGGCTATCCCGATTGGAATCATTCAAGCATATCGACAATATTCATTATTTGATCAAATTGGTACTTTTGTGGCAATGATTGGATTTTCTGTGCCAACATTCTTTACTGGCGTGGTAGCTATAATTATTTTTAGTGTTCAGCTGAAGTGGTTTCCAATGATTTATGACACAACCTTGGAGGTAAATAGCTGGAACAATTTCGTCCTGCAAGTGAAACAAATGATAATGCCGGTTACTGTACTAGCATTCTATCAAGCATCACAACTAAGTCGATTCATGCGAGCATCAATCCTTGATAATCTCAATCTCGACTATGTAAGAACTGCTCGTGCGAAAGGTCGCAAAGAAAATGCTGTATTGATGATTCATGTGCTACGAAATAGCTTGATCCCCGTCGTTACATTGATCGCACTTGGAATTCCTAGTATTTTTGGTGGCGCCATCATCACGGAACAAATTTTTCGAGTTAATGGGCTCGGTCAACTGCTAATTATTGCTATACAAGGAGCTGATATACCGACTGTCCAAACTTTGACTTTTCTGTTTGCCGTCTTAATTGTTATTTTTAATCTAATCGCTGACGTTCTCTATGGAATGTTAGACCCTAGAATTCGTTATGACTAAACCTTCAGCCAGCCTGTCAAAACAATCGTTACTAGATTCTGATGGAACACGCCTAGAACTGGAACATCGATCGATGTGGACAGATGTTTGGCGTCAATTCCGCAAACATAAAGGGGCTCTAGCGGGTGTTTTTGTATTTGTATTTATCAGTGTCGCTGTTTTCGTAGGACCTATAATTCACGGGGTAGATCCTAATGCAATCGATTTCACAGCCAGAAATCTTGGGCCAGTATGGTCGCATCCCTTAGGTACTGACAATATTGGGCACGATACACTTGCCCAGATGCTGGCTGGCGGACAGGTTTCTTTGGCTGTTGGGCTCTCTGCGGCATTTATTGCTTTGCTACTTGGAACACTAATCGGAGTATTAGCTGGATTCTTCAAGGCGCTAGACGGACCATTAATGAGATTCACAGATCTCTTTCTTGCACTGCCAATCTTGCCACTTCTTCTGGTAACAATTCTACTGTTCCGAGATAGTCTGAGAGCAACTTTTGGACCTGAAACAGGCATCTTCCTTTTGATAGTCTCAATCATCGGGGTAACCAGTTGGATGCATACAGCCCGAGTTGTTCGGGGTGACGTACTAAGTATCAAAGAAAGAGAGTTTGTAACAGCCGCCCATAGCATAGGAACACGCCGACATAGAATTGTTTTTAGACATATCTTACCGAATGTCCTAAGCCCGATAATGGTATCAGCAACTCTCGGTATAGCAAACGCTATAATTACAGAATCCGCTTTGTCGTTTCTGGGTCTTGGGTTTCCACCTGATTTCCCAACATGGGGTCGACTACTTTATGATGGAACCAACTTCATACAAATTACTCCATCTAGAGTGATTTGGCCTGGCCTTTTTATTGCTCTAACGGTCTTGAGTGTTAACTATATTGGTGACGGATTGCGTGATGCTCTAGATCCTCGGCTTCGTGGACGCTAACTAGCAGCTTAATCAATTTGACATACTAATTGTATTTAGCTGATCAACTACCCGACAAGCAATACCGAATTTAACCACTCGAATTTAATATCTGTCATGACAAAAACTGGTATACCTAACCTAAGTCTTTATGAACTTACCTCAGCAAGTAAACGAATCAGAGATTACGTTGATAAAACACCACTTTTTTGCTGGCAAAAACCGCCGATTCGCGGACAATTTGCTAATGGCAATTTATATCTCAAGCTGGAGTTTCTACAGCGAACAGGCAGCTTTAAAGCTAGGGGTGCCATCAATAATATTCTGACAAGACCCGCAGCTCAAGGCAGCCAGGGCGTGACTACTGTTAGTGCTGGAAATCATGCAATAGCAGTCGCATATGCCGCAAAAGCTCTCAATGTCCCTGCTAAAGTATTGATGCACAAAACTGCTAGTCCGTTTCGTATAGAAAAATGCAAGGCATATGGCGCGGAGGTACTTCTAGTAGATGATATTAATAAAGCTTTTGCACTATTGGAAGAAATCGCAGCCAATGAAAATCGTATGATTATTCATCCTTTTGATAGTATCCGAACGTTACAAGGAACGGGAACTCTAGGCCTCGAAATTGGTGAGGAATTAACAGATCTCGATGCTGTCGTGGTTGCAGTCGGTGGTGGAGGGCTAATTGGTGGCGTTGGAAGTGCTTTGAAACAGATGTATCCATCGATTAAAGTAATCGGTGTTGAACCAACGGGAGCAGATGGACTGACACAGAGCCTTTCACAGGGCAAACCTCTTGAAAATGTAACAGTTAATACGATTGCTGATAGTATGGGTGCACCACTACACTGCGAGAGAAGCTTTAAAGTATGTCAACAAGTAATCGACCAAATGGTATTAGTAAAAGATGATGAAATGTGTGACGCCATGGCATTCGTATATGACAATCTGAAATTCGCTCTTGAGCCAGCTGGTGCAGCAGTTGTCGCTGCTATTAACGGCCCACTGTGTGGCCAACTAATAGGCAAGAAAGTCGCTGCTATTCTTTGTGGAAGTAATATTGATGAACAAGCCTGGGCCACGCTACTAGCACGCGGACGGCAGAACGGCTTTAGGCATCGAACATAGATTACTGCCTGCCCCCCTGCTCCTCTACAGCAGACTTCAACCTAAAGAGCGCGATCTCTAATAGAGAGCGAGGACATGCAAGGTTAACACGAATAAAGCCCTCCCCTTCAGGGCCAAATATAGAACCTTCGTCCAGATAAAGCCGAGCATCGCGCATCATCATACTTTGTAACTCAGGATCGCTGAGACCTAATTTTCGGCAATCGATCCACGAAAGATACGTCGCCTCAGCTGGTATTACGTGCAGTAGTGGAACGTGTTGTGCAATAAACTGACGAGTATATTCGTGATTATCTGAAATATATGAGAGAACCTCACTGAGCCAATTCTCACCAGATTCATATGCTGCTTGTGTCGCAACAAGGCCTAGCGGATTAAGTCCCCACAGGCCTGTTGATAATATTTCCGACTTCATTTCTGCTCTTAGAGCTGCATCTGGAATAATAAGATTCGAGGTTTTTAATCCAGCGAGGTTGAATGTTTTGCTCGCAGCCGTGCAGATTATACTGTTCTTAGTAATCGTCGGATCCAACATTCCATAGCTACTTAACTGGTATCCGGGCAATACCAGATCTCCATGAATTTCATCCGAGATAACCAATACCTGATGTCGAGTACAAATCTCACCAAATTTAGAAAGCTCTTTTGTTGACCAGGCTCGACCAACTGGATTATGCGGATTACACAGGATAGCTAACTTGACATCATGATCTTTAATTTTCTTTTCAAGATCACTGAAGTTCATTTCATAACAATCATCTACCAGTTGGAGGGAATTGGATACGACCTGCCGACCATTGTTAGCTACAGCATACGAAAATGGGTAATAAACTGGGCGCTGAATTAATACACTATCCCGCGATGTCGTGAACCGCCTAACTATCATGTGGAGCGCCGGAACGATCCCTACGGTTGGGACGATCCAATCGGGATCTATACTCAAACCATGACGTGTCTCCATCCAGGTAGAAACTGCTTGAAGATACCTTTCAGTTTTACCTGCATAACCATATATACCTCGCTCTACACGCTCACGTAATGCTGAAATGATCGGCTCAGCAACCCTAAAATCCATATCCGCTACCCACATCGGCAAAGTACGATTATCACCCAGGCGCGCGTCAGTACCATCCCAAGGCTGTGGCTCCCCATCCTTAACAATGAATTCCCACTTCAGTGAACTTAAACCTCGATGGTCCCACTCAATATCAAAATCCATAATTATCCTGATTAGACTTATTCGGTTTGTTTACACCTAACGATAGTACGTCACGTAATCAAAAACAACTACATGATTCTGTGTCGGGATAAGTCACCAATCAATACAATGACCTCACTCCGAATAGCAATTATTTTCAGTAATGGCTGAATCATGCTGACCACTCAGCTTACTGAGATCTACCCCATATTACACTAATGAGTGAAACTATTAGACACCAACTGAAACACACGCTCAACATTACTGTACAGATTACTACTTCCAAGAACTGATTGAAGCATCTCCCTCGCCTCAACCATTCCCCGAAGTACATCAGCTTGTATATGATCTGCACCCCTCTTGCTTGATATGGAAGATCTAAAACCTCGGATCAGCATTACCGAGACCTGATCCTGCAGCCAGGGCTTGGTATCTCTAACGGTGGATATCGTGCCATAAACCCTCGGTATTAACTTGCCAACTAAATTCAAGAAACATTGTAATCAAAAAACATAACTTGAAATGATATTCTATTGCTATACTGACATTTCTATACACAGACTTTCTTATGGTTTTAATAAAAACATTTTTGCTGTCTCCAAAATGTACAATCTAATTCTCTTTGCTTTAATCAATAGCACCAAACTCACTACTTATAAATTTTATGACTATGAATAAACCGAAAGTTTTTGTTACGAGACGCTGGCCCGCTCGAGTCGAGCAACAATTAAGTGACCTATTTGATGCAACCTTAAACACGGATGATTATCCTCTGAGTCTGTCCGAATTAATTGATGCTATGCAAAATTCTGATGCTGTTTTACCAACGGTATCAGATCGAATAACTGCTGAAGTCTTGACTGTGCAACCACGTCAAACACAGATCATTGCGAGTTTTGGAGTTGGATTTAATCATATTGACCTAGATGCCGCTAAGTCCGAAGGACTAACTGTAACAAATACGCCGGATGTTCTAACTGACTGTACGGCTGACCTAGCCATAACCCTTATGCTCTCTCTCGCGAGAAGAGCGGGAGAGGGCGAAAGACATGTCCGAAATGGCTCCTGGAGCGGCTGGCGGCCTACTCATATGATGGCAACTAGAGTCACAGGTAAAAAGCTTGGCCTTGTTGGCATGGGTCGGATTGCCAGAGCTGTTGCTAAACGTGCGCACCAAGGATTTGAGATGGAGGTTTCATTTTATGACCCATTTCTACCTCCCCAGGAGATGCTTAGCAATATAGAAGCCAACAGTTGCAAGAGCCTTGAGCAACTACTATCAAGCTCTGATTTTATATCAATTCACTGTCCGGGAAGCAAAGAAACACACCACCTCATTGATGCCAATGCTATTAGTCATATACAGCCACATGCCTTCCTCATAAACACGGCTCGGGGTGATGTAATTGATGAGCAAGCTCTTGTGACAGCACTCAACAATAACCAGATTGCTGGTGCAGCTCTTGACGTATATGAGTTTGAGCCTGTTATCGATGATGAATTGCTAGCCATGGACAATGTCGTGCTTTTACCACATCTAGGAAGCGCTACGCTTGAAACTCGAGAGGCCATGGGCATGCGGGTTATTGAAAACTTGAAAGCATTTTTCGCCGGAGAACAGCCTCCGGACAAACTCATATAACAAAGTACATATACTAACTCGGCGCTTCTTTGCCTACACTTTGGATTCTCCACTTCCAAACGTTCTGATGAAAGATCTGTCTATAGAAACAAGGAACGACGCTAAGTCCATCTTTATGGCTGGCGTAAATTCGGCTCACCCAAAAGAAGCAATCGTTAATACACTGTCGTGTAAAACTACAAATGAAGACGCAGATCGTTCGGTGATCCAATCATTGGAGTCAGGTAATTTTGATAGTGTAATCATCTTAGCATTTGGTAAAGCCGCCATATTAATGACGGAAGGCGCGCTAAGCTGCATCTCTCCGCAATTCATATCAGAAACACCTCTTGTTATAACAAATTACGAGAATCTCGAATTTCGTAACAATATGGAGATACTTGGGGCGAGTCACCCTATACCGAACAATGACGGTTTGAATGCAGCTAAACATGTTGTCAAAATAATCAGTCGAGCAAAGAAGGGGCAACTAGTGCTTGCGCTAATTAGTGGAGGCGCTTCAGCCCTATTACCCTCACCCCCATCTTCCATTAGCCTTGAAGAGAAATGTGCAACTACCCAATTACTTTTGGATAGCGGCGCTAGTATTCATGAAATAAACACCGTTCGCAAACATATTTCAACTCTTAAAGGAGGTCAATTTGCTGGATTAGTTAGGCCTGCGTCTCTCCACTCTCTCATACTTTCTGACGTCCTGGACAATAACCCCACCACTATCGCAAGTGGGATGGCTAGCGGTGATCCCACAACTTTTTCTGAATCAATTGCAATATGTCGGCGAAATAATTTATGGGGATATATTCCGAACTCAGTCAAGAAATACTTAGAAGATGGTTTGCGCGGGATAATTAGAGAAACACCCTCACCTGACAATAGTATTTTTGACGGTGTAGGGCACACCATCGTGGGTAGCAACACTATAAGCCTCTATGCAATGAACCGAAAGGCTAAAGCACTCGGATATAGAACTCAGATAATTAGCAAATCTCTTGCTGGAGAGGCACGAAATGCTGGCGAAAATCTTGCGTCATACCTGTTGGAACCAGTTCAAGCTCCCACCGCCTATCTAGCCGGAGGAGAAACCACTGTTAATGTAACTGGCGCTGGTGTAGGGGGTCGTAATCAAGAGCTTTCGCTAGCATTTGCTCTAAAAGCACATACCATGCCGAATCAACAACCTTGGGTCTTTTTGAGTGCCGGGACTGATGGAATTGATGGACCAACAGACGCTGCTGGTGGTATCGTTGACCAAGAAACTATCCTTCGAATTTCTGGGACGGGACAAGATCCGGAACAAATGCTCGTCAACAATGATGCATATCACGCATTGACTTGCTCCTCTGATATTCTGATCACTGGGTCAACCGGAACAAATGTGGCTGATTTACAGGTGCTTCTAGTGCATCCAATTTAGGACTCCGACTATGTCAACAATAATTTTTCATAATTTTTCAAAAGCACCAACGCCTGTAGCACCCTTCAGTCACGCTGCAGAGTTTGATGGATGGATTCAATTAACGGGACAAATGCCCACCGACCCAAAAGATGATTCCAGACCCCTAGAAGAAGGCATAGAGAAACAAACACAACAAGTAATGGATAATCTAATAATAGTATTGACCGAACTAGACTTAACGCTCGAAAACGTTTTTTCCTGTAGAGTCTATCTCACTGAATTTGAGCGCGACTATAAAGCCATGAATGCTGTCTACAAATTATACTTCCAGAGAGATCGACTACCGGCACGAACTTGTGTAGGAGTTACGGCTCTGGCCCGCAAGGCTCTCGTTGAAATTGACATGGTAGCGCGTCGGCCATGATGGTTTATCATCCTCATACTTCAACTTATATAATCGCGCCTCAGCTTCTAGTTGGCTGGAACTAAGAGCTCGAATAGCTTCAAATCATCAGACATCTCAGTCAAAGAAAATGTCATTCCTCCAGGAATCAATAATGAATCTGCTTCTCTAAGCCAGATATTTTCGCTTTCCTCTGAAGACAGTCTCGCGCTACCACATACAACGAAGAAAAAACTGAATTTCCCATTCGGATAATATACAAAGGCTTCACCACCTCTATTACTTCGATAAATGTTCAAATCCGCAAAACCGCAAGAGGCCTCTTTTACATCAGTGACATAGACTTCTAGACCATTAGAAAGTAATTTTCTGTAAATCTCTTTCGTCTCCTTGTGATGTAAGAATCGTTGGCCATGATAAATCTTATGAACATCCTTTGAATAGCTTGGCAGAAAAAACTTTCATCGATATAGGTCTCATGATCTGGAGGAAACGCAATTTCAATGACCTCTAAATTACCTGAGGACTCTAGAACCCGATGTCGTATACCAGGTGGTTGCAATATGCAATCTCCTGCAGACATCAAAAAAGGAACCCCTTGATCTTCATATACAACACGAACCCAACCGCGATAACAATAGATGATCTGGAAGTTAATATTATGAGAGTGAACACTATCAGCAACTTCGCCATCTTTATATACACGGATATGCGAGGCAACCATCTCATAGTTTCCGTCTCTGGGAATTAGATCTCGATAATACATGCCTGCCCGGCCAAGTCGCCATGAGACATCGGTCGTATATTTGAGAAAAGAGAATGGCAAGGCTTGAAAATTGTTCTGGGCCTTTAGATCTTTGTCAACGATTTCAACTCGAGTACCATTCGGTGCAACCAAAACATCGGATCTTCTGAACCACATAGCCTCTTTTTGGTCCAATGTAATCCTAAGCGAACCTGGCGTTGTCTTGGCATCACAATCAATACGAAGTTGAATTCCATACCCTTCGAGGACAGCACAACGTGGATTGTCCGCAGGAGAGATTATCTTTAAAGAAAATCCAATTTGATCTACAAAAAATGTAACTGTCTCATCTAGCTTTTCGCACGGAAGGAGCATCTCAGCAGGAGACCATCCTCTTAAAGCTCTAATATCATTATCCACGCTCTACTCCGTTTTCTCCTTATGGCATCTAACGCTATTTGCCAATATATTGGTCAGATTATTTACTGCAATCTTATGCGCATTTGCTCTAGAAGCAAGTCGACCACTTTAATTGGCTGCATTGTTCTATGAAGTATCCCCAAAACCAATCACACAGATGTATAGTACAGATAATTACTCACTGCAATATAACGGGCTAAAACAAAGTTAGTGTGTGGTCAAAAGCGCCAATAGGAGGAAAATGTGAAAAATAATAATCTCGAACCTTGGGTTAAGAGCTATCCAGAAAATATTAACTGGGCTGCGCATATAAACAAATGCTCATTGGGCACCTATATTGAGAAATCAGCAATTAACTATGGTAATCGACCAGCAATAGATTTTTTGGGAAGCAAAACATCGTATGCTGAACTTGAAATGCTAGTAAACCATGCAGCGAGAGGATTACAGGAATTAGGTGTTCACAAAGGCGTTCGTGTTGGATTATGCTTACCGAACACACCATATTTTGTGATCTTTTATTTTGCAGTTCTACGAATCGGTGCAACGGTCGTTAATTTCAATCCCCTTTATGTAGAGAGTGAAATCGCTTTTCAGATTGATGATAGTCAGACCGAAATCATGGTAACAATGGATCTAGAGATAATTTACCCAAAAATTGCGACGATGCTCACCCGAACAAAGAGTCTCAAAACAATAATTTGCTGTCCAATGGCGCACATACTGCCACCCATAAAAGGTCTCTTGTTTCGAGCGTTGAAGCGTCGAGATATTGCAACGATTAAAGAAGAGCAAACGGTACCCTACAAACAAGTCATGGATAATGATGGTCGACCTACAAAAGTCGAAATTGATCTC
>MDTE01002215.1_pt1 | contig 42532 bp, 44 predicted proteins | sample 811231 | NCBI WGS metagenome assembly MDTE01 (sample SAMN05326651, study PRJNA326480) | marine metagenome | isolation source: seawater | place: Indian Ocean: Red Sea | collected 2010
TAAAAAGGGAGATGAACAAGTGTCAGAAAAAAGTTTACCAGCAGTTAGTTATTTAAAAATTCCTGATAAAGGAGATCCTTACCTAGAGGGTCATAAATGTGGAAATTGTGGGGCAGTTTTTCTTGGTGAAAGATCGGTTTGTTCAAAATGTTTTTCTAGAGACAACATGTCAGCAATAAAACTTGAAGAGACAGGTGTTTTACATTCATTTTCTGTGGTTTATAGGTCTTTTCCAGGTATTGATGTTCCTTACGTATCCGCAATTGTTGATTTAGATGGCGGCGGAACTGTAAAGGGAAACCTTATAAATATTGAACCTGATCCAGAAAAAATAGATTTTGGTATGAAAGTAAAATTGACATATCAGGATGCATTAGGAAGAAAGGATAAAGAAGGAAATTCATACTTGAGTTATTTCTTCGAACCAGCATAAAATGTACAAAAAATGGAGTAATTATGAGTGATGTATATGTTTTAGGAGTTGATATGATTAAGTTTGGAAGATTTCCAGACCGAACTGTACCTAATATTGGAGCAGAAGCAGCTTTAATGGCTTTAGATGATGCCGGCTTGACTATAAAAGATATGCAGGCTCTTTATTGTGGGAATCTTGGTCAAGCAAATGCAATGGTTGGACAAAGGATTCTTCAAGAAATAGGCCAAACAGGTATTCCAGTAGTTAACTGTGCAAATGCATGTGCTACAGGAGCTACAGCATTCAGAGAAGCTTGGATGTCTATTAAAGCTGGCATCTATGACGTAGTGCTTGCTGTAGGTGTTGAACAAATGGGTAAAGGTCTCTTAGGTGGAACTGGAGGTGGGGATGGTATTCCTAAAGAGGGTCTATTAGGCTCTGGAACTATGCCTTGTGTGTTTGCTGAAGCCGGAATGGAACATTCGAAAGACCATGGGACTACGTTCGAACAATTTGCAAAAATTTCAGTTAAAAATCATCATCATTCAACCATGAATCCAAAAGCAATGTACCAAATTGAAACGCCTTTGGATGTTGTGATGAATGCTGAAATGATATCTTACCCGAACACAAAACTTATGTGTTCTGTCAATGTAGATGGCTCTGCTGCCGCTGTTCTTGTTTCAGAAAAGAAAGCAAAAGAATTAGGCATGGCCCGAGCCGTCAAAGTAAGAGCTTCTGCACTGGCAAGTGATCCATATACTGACAGAGATTTAGTCATGCCTGATGTTAACGCATGTACAAGATTAGCCGCTGAACAGGCCTATGAAATGGCTGGTGTTGGTCCTGAAGATATTAATCTTGTTGAACTGCATGACTGTTTTGCAACAGCTGAAATGCTACATTACGAAAATCTTGGTCTCTGTAAGGATGGAGAAGCAGGAAAAATGATTGATGAAGGGCATGTGGAGCTTGGAGGAAAAGTTCCTGTAAATGTTTCTGGAGGACTTCTTTCAAAAGGTCACCCTCTTGGTGCTACAGGGATAGCAAATATTTATGAGGTTTGCACACACTTGAGAGGAGAAGCTGGAGATCGTCAGGTTAAAGGAGCTAGGCTTGGTATGACACATGTGATTGGACTAGGTACTGCATGTGGAATTCATATTTTAGAAAAAGTTTAATACAGTGATAATTGGCGTAACGGGAGATACGCACAATAATCTTAAAAATATCAAACAGATCTGCTCTATTTTTAATAAAAATAGAGTAGATTATGTTTTTCACACAGGTGATGTATCATTACCTAAATCTTTATTGGCTTTCAAAGCTTTAAAATGTCCTCTCAAGGTAATTCTTGGAAATAATGATATTGAAGAAGCGCAAGACTTAATAAAAGTTTCAAAGAAATGGGATTGTAAAATCTTTCATGAGCCATTTACCATAAATTTAGCTGGCAAACGGATTTGTATAGTCCATCATCCAGAATTGATTAGTGATGAACTCTTAAAAAATAACGATTTAATTTTACATGGCCACACTCACAGGTTCAGAAAAGAAATAATTAATAATACTTTGATATTCAATCCTGGAGAATGTGCTGGTTTTATGAAGAATAAAAATCAAGTTGGAGTTGTTGACTTAAAAACCCTATCTGCAGAAATCTTTACTTTTTAGACCTCAAAACTTTCACCAGAAAAATCATTATTATTGATATAAATAGTGTGATAATCATCGGCCTTATTAGCCTGACTATTCCATTACTTTCTATAATTGTCATTTCTAATAAAAAAATACTTAAAATTGGTGAAAACTCATCTGAACCCGGATATCTATACCAAAATGAAAGAAAGATCATAAAAAAAATACTAAAGAAAAAAGACTTTAAAAAAAAGCTATCAAATAATTTTGAAATAAAAAAACATATCAAAATGGATAAGAGAGAATAAGCTATTAAGTAAAGTGTCATTTAAAAAACAATATAAATTTTTCTGCTAAATCAGTATCTCCCAAGATAGATATAAGCCTTTTTTTTAAAAATTTATCATTTAAATCTAATTTTCCTATCCTTGATATTAAATTATCTTTAAAGATAAAACTCGGAGGTAAATTTCTTTCTTTTGCCTCCTTTTCTCTCCAGAGAAATACCTTTTTTTCATTCTCTGAAAGATTATTTTTTCTTTTAATTCTAGTTTTAATAAAGTCTTCGTTTCCTATCTTGGCTTCCTTTTTAGAAGAAGTCACAACTTCAGCAAATTTTTTTAAATTTTTTAAACTTTTTTTTTGTTTTTGATATATCTCAATCAAAAATTTCACATCACAGGCAGCATAATCGACCTGAGAAATTGTTAAAGGTCTTCTAAGCCAATTTGAGTTAGTTTCTTCTTTTTTAATAATAATATTTAAATATTTATTTACTAAAGATGCATAACTTTCTGTTTGCCCGGAATTTATAACTTTATCGGCAATCTGAATATCAAAAATATTTTCTATATAAATACTTAAATTTGAACTAATTACAGTTGTGTCGCTTCTCGACGAATGAAAGACTATTAACTTATTTGGGTCTTCTAGAAATTTTTTTAAAAGTTTTAAATTTATTTTCGAAAGACAGTCCACTATATATATTTTTTTTCCAATGACTATCTGCATTAGGGATAATTTTGGATAATACGTTTTTCTCCAATCAAACTCAGTATCGATTCCAATGATGTCCGATTTAGATAAGTCTTTTATTAAAAGATTTAAATATTTTGAATTATTTACAAAAAAAATTTCTTTTTTAAAAAAATCAAATTTCTTATTTAAATTACTTAGAAGATAACTTTTAATTTTTGTAGATAACATGTATTTTCTTATTTTTAAAAAAAAATTTTAGTGAACTTTTCGTAAGTAATTCTAAAGAGATCATGAAATGACCAGATCTGTATGATGACCCTCCTCACCAAGCTCTTTAGCTATTTTTTTTAATTCTGTGATAGAAAACTTGATCTGTTTTTTTGGAAATCTTAGATCGTATAAATGAGAGTAATCGGCTTCAGCAAATGAAGAGTAAAATTTCTCAAGCCCTTCAGACCTTCTTAGACTGTATGGGCAAAATGAAGTAACAATAGGAACTTTAGCTTTGATCAAGTTAGTAGCTCCTGCAAGTAAGTGACCTTCCATCCCTTGAACATCAGCAAAAAGAAAACAATCGTTTAAATCAGTCCCAGAAAGATAATCATTTAATGTGTTTACCTTCACGGAAATAACTTTTCTATTTTCATATTCAAAGGTTTCAGAGTTTTTTAAGATATGAAGTCTATGATCCCCATAATTTTTCTCGCTCAGCTCAAACTGAATAGGACTTCCAGCTTTATTTGATAAGGCTTCATTTCTTAAATCAAACTTATCAGAAAGACCATTTATTCTTACGTTGGTTTCCAATAACTGAAAATTTGTTGGATCTGGTTCAAAAGCAACACATTTTTGAAAGATATCTTTAGATATACCTACTATACCTATTGTTCCAATATTAGCCCCAGCATCAATTAGTATAGATTTTTTTTTGTTTATTAAACTTGAACTCGCAATTAGGTGCTGACTATCAAATGACTTCCGATCTTTAAATACTTTATTACCAATAATCTTATCTGAAGAATTTATTACATAATATAATCCTTCCTTCGTATGTGAAATGATCAATTCGTCTTTAGGCAAATTCTTATACAGGGCATCTCTTCCAATTCTTGATCGAAGGAAAAAAATTGCAATGGGTTTTATTAAAACCAATAAAATTTGAGGGATAAATGACTTGGCGAGGTTTTTAAATACATAGAATTTATGTTTAAAAGGTTTGTCGTATAAATTTTTTATTTTATTAAAAAGTTTCATTGTTCATTAATTGAAAAAATTTCCTATCTGGATTTGGATTGACAAATTCTGCTTTCAAAGCTTCCTTAAAAGATTCTTGAATTCAGTAAGATAATTTAAAGCTTTTAATTTTTTATAGATATCGTAACTAATCATAATCTTAACTGAAAAATTTTTCTTAAAACCTTAATAAATACAAAAAAAAGCCCGCCTGAACCATTGACTTCATTGAATGCTTTTCTAGATTCATACCATCCAATCATAATAGATTTTAAATTTCTAGTACTTTTTCCACCAAGAGCCATGTTAACTAACGATGAATCAATATATGTGCTTTTAAGATTAACATTTCCACAAATCATCAATTGTTGCTTCAAGTCCGCCGCTATTTCGTATTTTGCATCAAAAGCTGGCGATAAATCATCTAAAACATTTTTTTTTACAAAAAAGGCAGGATGTGGGAGCTGTGAAAAAAATATTCCTTTTTTTATTTCAGGCGATTTCCAAATTCTTCTTATGATGCCTTTTTGATTTACCATTCTTATGTTTCCATACACATAGTCACTTTTATTTTTTTTAAAAGTATCTACTACTTTTTCTAAAACTTTTGAGTCAGTAAATTTATCATCTGAGTTTAGGAAGCATACAATTTCACCATTTGCTTCTTTTAATCCAATGTTCATCGCATCATAAATCCCTTCGTCCTCATTAATAATGAGTTTTATAGAATTGTCTTTATTTTGCTCCTTTATTATCGAAATAGTATTATCTGTTGAAATACCATCTTTTATTATATGTTGGACATCATAATGATTCTGCGCCCTTACAGATTGTATAGTTTCTTTTATGGACATCTCTGCATTAAAGCAAACAGTAACAACCGATACTCTCATTAAAAATCTTCCCTCTAATTGGCAAGTAAGTAACCTTAAATTGTTTTAGCAATAAGATTACAGTTCAAAATTTCATATACATTTTAGTTAAGGTAGCTGAAAAACCATAATTTTAAATTATTATTTAAAAGAATTTTTAATGAGCCTAAAATTTAATTAATTTTAATTGATCGAAAATTAGCTAATGCCTCTCTTCTTCTTTTTTCTACAAGAATAAAGTAACAAATCAAAACTGGAATAAACCATCTAGACAAGAGAAAAAACTCAGAGACGCCTAACGAACATAGGGCGATGAATAAAAAAAGAGTTTCGGTTCTTCCTTTTTGAATATATGAGATAAATGTTACTACGAGTACAAAAATATAAATGATTAACCCAATCAATCCAAAATTGTAGAGCAAAAAAGTTATAGTTCCGTCAAAGTACAAAGTTTCCGCAAAAAAAAGACCTCTACCAAACAAATAAAAATCTTCGCCTAAATTATTAAATACAAATAAGAGTCTACTAATTCTATTTAACTCAGAACCACCTGCAAGGTTAATAGATAGAGATCTAATTTCATCTGCTTGAGAGATCAAATTACTAAGCTCAAAAAGATATAAAAGTATAGAGATAAGAAAAAATGTTAATAAAATCCTTAGAATTTTTCCGGCTATAAAATTTCTGAAAAAAATTGAAAAAAATAATAAAGGAAGTAAAAAAATTACACTTCTGCTTCCAGTTGTAAAAATACTAAGAAAAATAATCGATATCAGCAAAATCTTCAGAGGAGTAAAATTTTTTCTCCACATCAAAAAAAAGAAAGTAAATAACAGAGTAAGTAACGAACCAAATGTATGAGAATCTATTGATACCCCCGTAGATAAAGGATATCCGATTTGTTTCAAAGTACCATTAGAAAAAGAAAAAATACTCCAAGTTCCAATTAAAGCAGAGATAAAAATAAATAAAGAAATCAGAGAGCTAAATTCATCTCTTGACAAAGATTTGATAGATGAAGAAATTAAGGCAAAAGATAAAACATGTAGCAGTATCTTGAAAAATAATAGAAAGCCATTTAATTCTGGGTCAAAGCCTTTTAAAAGATAAAATATCGAATTTATAAAAATAAGAATAAGTAAAATGAAAAAATAAATAAAGAAATTTTCTTTGATAGAAACTTTTATAAAAATTGATGCAAATAAGAAAAGAAATAAAATGATTTCTAACAATCTCGTGCCTAAAAAAATATCTACTGAAAAAGGATATAAAACAATCAAACAGGCAGGATAGAAATAATTAAAGTTAAGCTTACCTCTTAACAAATAAAATCCTCCTTATAAATGACCCTAAATGATTTTTAAAAGGCAGCATCTGAATCAGATTTTTTAAAGTCAGTTGAAATTGCATTGAAAAAGAAAAAAAACCCAGATTTTTTTTTTGAATAATCCGCAATTCTCTTTGCAAAGTTTTTATATTATTTCCTTTTGATGATATTCCCTCTGAATTATATTTTGCGATATAAATATCCTTAAAAAACTTAAATTTCTTTGACTTTGTATAAAAACGTAGGAAAAGATCATAGTCAGACAATATAGAGTAGCTTAAGTCAAACCCTTTTAATTTTAATATTTCATCTCGCTTTGTGAAAGTGCTTTGGTGTTGGATGCATGGCCACTTTTTTATTTCTTCAACATCAGAAGGATATCTTCTAACATACTCTTCCTTTCCATTATTATTTTCTACTTTACAGTTAAATTGAATAACATCATTTTCTTTATCAAGTTTCTTTTCAATATTTAGAAGAATTGTATCTTCTAAAAATTCATCGTTACTGTTCAAATAATATACCCATTCACCATTTGCAAATTTCAAAGCTTTATTCATTGCATCATATAGACCCTTATCTGGTTCACTTACGATCAAATGTATTCTGTCTTTATACTTTTGGATAACCTCTAAAGTACCGTCATTTGATCCTCCATCAATGACAAGATATTCAAAACTCTGACTATTTTGATTTATAACTGAAAGGATGGTTTTCTCTATATTTTTTACATCATTGAATACTACCGTGATGACACTTATTTTTATCATAATAGAAATCTATTTAAGCCTTTGGTTTTTTTGTTAATCAAGCTACTTATTTGATACTTTAAATTCACACATTTTAGTAATTATTTCTTCTATAGAAGTATTAGATTTCCAATTTAGAATATCATTCGCTTTGCTAGGGTCAGCTTTACTGAACGATATATCTGAGGGTCGATAAAAATCCTTATTAATGTGTACAAAGTTTTCCCACTTTAGGTCAAAAAAATCAAAAACACTTTGAACAAAATTTTCAAGGAGAGTTGCTTTTCCTGTTCCTATAACAAAATCTTGGGGCTCATTTGTTTTCATCATAAGAGTCATTGCTTCAACAAATTCAGGTGCCCAGCCCCAATCACGCCATACCTGTAAATTTCCTAGTTCCAATTTATTTAAACTTCCAGTTTTGATTTTAGCTGCAGATGAGATAATTTTTTGTGTAACAAAATTATCTCCTCTTAAATGAGATTCATGATTAAAAAGAATTCCACTTACTGCAAATATTCCGAAAGTATCCCGATAAAATTTTACTAGATCAATTGAGTTAGCTTTTGAAAGAGCATAGGGACTCAACGGATTATAAAAAGTTTCTTCATTTGCACCTTTTTTTAAGGTATTTCCAAATATTTCGCTTGATCCGGCATTGTAAAATTTTGTTTCAAATTTAGCTTTTCTAATAGATTCAAGCATGTAAATGGTACTCAAGGTATTAAGTTCATATGTCAATACTGGCTTGAGGAAAGATTGTCCTACAGAGGTTTGTCCGCCTAAATTATAAATTTCTTTAGGCTTTAAATGATTTATTATTTTGTCAATATGTAATTTATTTGCAGTATCGCATTTATGTATTTGAATTTTATTCTCAATTTTAAGTCTTTTTAGATTTCTTAAATTACTTAAGCTCCTTGACGTGCCATGAACAGACTTTCCCTCTTTGATGAGGCGTTCAGCTAAAAAACCCCCATCTTGCCCAGTCACACCAAAAATCAATATAGTCATTAGATAAATTTTTTATAAGCTTTGGTTGTAATGTTTGCACATTTTTGCCATTGATATTCATTAAAAAGATTAAAACCTTTTTTTACATATTCATTTCCAATATCATCGCTAACAAGAATACTTTTAATCTTTTCGGCAATATCTGATATTTCCGAAGGATTGAATAAAGCGGCAGAATCTCCCAAAATTTCTCCTAATGAGCTTGTTTTGGAAGCAGCAACTGGGCAACCATTAGCCATCGCTTCTAGAGGAGGGATTCCAAAACCTTCATATAATGACGGATAAACAAAAACTGAAGCAGTTGAATACAATGTTTTTAACATCTTGTCTGATCCAGAAACCTGCTTTACGCAATCATTTTCTAATCCCAAAGAAGAAATTAAATATTTCTCTTCTTTTGAAAAGGGACCACCGCCAAAAGCAATAATCTCGACATCTAATAAATAATCTGATCTTAATACCTTAAAAGCTTTTAAAAGGTTACAGAAATTTTTGTATCCATTTCTTGGTCCAACATAAAGTAAGAAATTTCCTTTGTCCTTTTTTAGATTAGTTATTTTTTTAAAGTGGTCTGCACCTAAGTAAGTAACAGTAATTTTATTTGGATCCAAATCGTAAATTTCTATTAAATCATTCTTAGTATTATTTGATATTGCTAGAATATGATCTGCTTCTTTTAAAGCTTTTGCTTTAAGTTCTGCGGTTTTATCTCTTTTAAGAAAATTTGAGGGATAAAGCTCATGAATCATGTCATAAACAGTGATAAATTTGGGTATATTTTTTGGCAAATTCTCAGGAAAGCTATAGTAAGTGGCATGATAAATATCTATTTCCGAAAAAGTTCTAATAGGAAAAAAAACTTTGTTAAGAAGTGGAAGGACAAAACCAGCTCCTTTGAAATCAGGCACATAAATACATGATTTATTAAGATTATTATCTACTTTTGAGAGGTAGTTATTGCGATGAAAGCCGTCAAAAATTTTTACTTTTGTATTATTAGAAGGAGAGTCATTTATTGAATTTGCAAGTTCAATAAAGTACCTAGAAATTCCTCCAAATTTCTGGATCACAAAAATATCTATATCATAAAAAATATTCAAATTACTGATTTATAACCTTTTAACCAATTATTTGAGTAAATATTATTTAGTTCCGAAATTTTTATCTTTTTGTGGCTCTTAGACTTAACATCAACCAACTCGCAATCTTTTATTTCTTTTAATCTCTCAGGTCCATTTAAATAGTTTAAGTTACCATTTCTATCTCTCGACTCTCTGAATTTTGATGGATAAATACTAACTTGATGTATATATTTTTTTATTAATTCGAAACGATCTTCACGAACGAAAAAGGCATTTACTCCGTTGGTATTCGTACCTATTAATTCATAGCCTTTTTCTTTTGCAAGAGAAATCAATGCATTAATAGATGCCCCAAAAAAGAGATTTGAATAATGTTTTTTTCCTCTTACAAAGTCAGGATCATATGGAACTGTTAAGAAATGTTTATCCCCGAATACAGCATTATATTCAGCAACAACTAGAATTGGTTTAATGCAACTTATCTCATTCCAAATCCAATAGTCATTTCCATCAATATCTATGCTAAGAAGGCCTACTTCGTCTTTAAAATTATTCTCCTGTAAAATTGTATTAATATTTTTCTTTGTAATGAAGGCCTCTACAGCCGATAAATCGTATTTCCAATATGCAGAGCTTTTTTTAATATCTTCGATGTTTGACTTATCTCCATCAATTACTAATCCACTCCAATTTCTTGTATGTAATAAATATCTTGTATTTGATTCAATGTAATTCTCTACCCCAAATTCTATGAATGTCTCAGGTAAATCTTCTAATTTATCCAAAAGCCAGTTAATAATCCCGTCTTCGCCCCATTGAGAATAAACCGAAAATTCTACTTCGGAAAAATCTTTGATTTCGACTTTTTTTGAATTTAGGTTTGATAAGTTTTTTCCAGATAGTAATAAATTTGAATCAATTTTTTTATATAGTTTTGCAAAAAGTTTTAAAATTAATTTTCTAAGAATTCTTGAAATAAACTTCATTTATTAAATCTCATCGTGATTAGTTAAAGCTCTTAATGATTTTGTTATTTTATCTTTAGAATATTTAATAAACTCATCTAATTTTCCACTTTTAAGATCGCCGTTATCAAAAATAAATTCTGAAGCAAGAACATCATTCAAACTCTTCAATGAAGCAATTCTACCATTGTCGAAACATTGCATAAGAGGTCCGTCTAACCTTTCTAATACAATCTTGGATTTAATAAGTATAAATGGAGTACTAGTCATTAAAGCCATAACAACACCATGAAAAGTATCAGTAATTAATAATTTTGAATCTTGAATACAATTTAAAACACCATATATGCCGGAAAACTGTTTAAAGAGACTTGTTAAGAAGCCTGGGAAATATCCTAAATAATGAACTTTAAATACTTTTTTATTTTTTGAAATCTCTTTTTTAATACTCCTACAAGAATTTGCGTATACAGATAAATTATTTTTTCTATTAAACTTTTTAATTTTATTCAAATATGACTTATCTAAAAAAAAAGCAGAGTCGCAGAGTATTGGGACATCTAGATTATTATTTTGTTTAATAAATAACTTGGTAGCTTCATCTCTGACGCCAATAAATTTAAATTTTTTTAGTAATTTATTTAATTCTTCTGTTGAAGGATAGGCAGATCCTGCATTGGATGGACAAACAGATATAAGTTGGCCAGTAGTGATATCTTTACCAAAGTAAAAAAGATCATTGGGTGCAATGGGATGGTTGTACATCCAAATTGTGTCAGCGCCAAATATTGTGAAGTCTCTGGATTTTGATGGAAAAGAAAACTTACAAAAATAAATCCAGTTTATTAAAAGAGTTATGGTTTTTATGAGTGAAAGTTTTCTGATTTGAGAGTAAATATCTTTCGCAATATGATTGTGATAAAGATCATATTTAATAGAAGCATTTGGTAAAACTTTTTTTATTAAATCATGCATACCTTTAGCCTGAAGCAATTGGCCATGGTTAACACCAAGAATAAAAGTACGAATCTGAATAATGAGCTTCTTTTTCAATTTATTTCTTTTAAAATTTCAAGTTCTATTTGATGACTTTTTTTGTCTTCTACTTCGCTGATATTGTTTTTACAGACCTCATTTTCTAGCTTATAAATTCTTCCACTATCTTCATACAGTGTCCTCATATACTGAAGTATTTCTAGGGAAGAATTATTTTTATTGGCAAATGTATTTACAGTAGTTTTTGATGCTAGTCGGGAATTATATGATTTAATTTTTAGATTTTTTAATAATTTAAATGGCAAATTAAATTCAGGGAAAGATCTTCTAATAAAAAAGAGAGGTTTGCTAAACCATAATTTAAAGATTAAAAAGTAAATAAAATGCAAAAACTTATTGGTAGATGTATGAACATATCTTATATCTTCATTGATATTCAAACTGGGTACTATGTAAACGCTTCCTAAATTTGGATAAACCCATTCTTGATACTGATGGCGGCTTATATGAAATCGTCTTATAAGCGTCTCAATTTTAGAAAAACTTTCTCTGAATGTTTTAAATTTTGCTTTAACAATAATTTTGTCTTTCAATTGTTTTATAGACCTGTTATTTATATCCAACTCTTCTTTATTGTAGGAAAAAGATCTACCTCTATCATCAATGACTTCAACGCTAATTAAAGTATCTGATATTGTGTAACCATATGCACCAGCATTCATTGTAAGCGCTCCTCCTACTGTACCCGGTATCCCTTCTAATCCCTCTATTTTTCCATATCCTCTGTGAGCAAGATCCCTTACTAAATCGAACACGAGTCTGCCGCTCTCAACTGAAACAGTATCACTATGGAAATTTATATCATTCATTAATTTCGTATAGATAAAGCAGCCATATTCTACTGTGTCCAAAAAAAGTAAATTGGTACTTGCACCGATTAATTTAAATTCAAAATTATTTTTCTGTAGAAATTTAGTTACATCTTTTAATTGCGAAGTACAATTAGGAAATAAAGCTATCCTGACATTTTTCCCCGTTCGTGAATAACTTGAATTTTTTAGGGAATAATTAGATTTCGTTAATATTCCTGATTTCTCACAAAAACTTTTGATTTCTTCAATCATTTGCTAAAGGTTTAACATAGTCGTTATTAAAATTTGAAATATTCTTTTCAATTGTAGAGGTCAATTTTTCGAATGATTTTGAGTCACTCTTTAAAAAATTTTGAAGCCAATTTTCAATATATGATGAATCTAAGTCATTTGGAAACAAGCCTTCAAATAGATGATTTCCATAAATTGGTTTACTTAGAATATTTTGATAATAAATATATCGATAAATAGAATTTCTCTCAGAACAAGAAAAAGCTTCGAAATTTTGCCAGAGACTCAAAACTTTAGGTAGTTCAAATGATCTCTTTAAAATAGTTACAAATAAGTCATCTTCAAAATATTGAGAGTTTTCTCCTACTAGGGACATATTTCCTAATGCTGCACACTCTGCAGCTACTGAACCATGTTGAGTAATACATAAGAATTCTGGATAAACTCTATTCAGTTCTATTACTGAGATTTTTTCGTCTACAAAATAAAGAGAGTTATTTGAACATGATACTTCTAAATACTCCTCAACCTTTTTTGTTTTCCATTGCTTTTTAATACTTTCGTAATACTCTCTATCTTTTTTTGCATAGTCTTTATTTTTCATCATTGCTGGGTGAGGCTTTATTACAACTCTTAACCCAGAATTCAAAAAAAATTTAATCATTGATGACTGAAAAGCATCAAGGGATGGATAAGGGCCAACCCCATATAAATATTGAGCATCACTTAATGTAGATAAAAAAATAATAACAGTTGATTTGGGTTTATTCTTTTTTGTTTGCAAAGAAAGATCGAGGTTGATGTCTGACGTTTTTAGATATCCATATTGAATTTTTCTCTTTACTAAATTAGAAATTAACTCCTTTCCTTCTAATAACTGATTTTCGGTTAATTTTTCATAACACTCTTTTCGAGATTTTATTTCTTTACGAATAGATATCCCATTAAAATTTTTAAATACTCTATACCCCTGATGAGGAGGTGAATACCTTATTTCCATCAAATCATTCTTTATACAATTTCTTCTCAATACCTCTTCCATTCCTGTTGTTTCATAAGAAATAAAATAATCAGCTTTATGGTCTTTGATTAATCTTTTTAGTCTTCTTAAGTTAGCGATTACGGTGACTAAAGACAAAATATAAAAAATAAATATTTGAAATGATTTGGTTGCATACAGATTGGTTTTTTCACTTCTATAATAGGAGCTAGCTATGCAATCTCCCACCTGAATTTCTTTGTATTTCAAATCTAGAAGAGAAAATAAAAATTCATGATGAGATTTAAAATAAAAACAAAAAATCTTAAATGAATAAGATAAGAGAAATAAAAAATCTAAAAAAAATCTTTGTAAATCTTTTAAATTTTTAATTCTTGTTAAATATCTAATTGAATCTGTCTTGCTTAAAATTCTAAAAGAAAGAGAGAGCATTTCTTTATTTGATTTTTTTAAATCAGAAAATAATCCATATTTTATGAACTTTGAAACGCCCTCGCTCGGCGTAAAGTCGATTAAAATATTTTTTGTTTTCTTTTTATAATTCAATTACTTTTTTATCTCTTAATTCAAAAATTAAATCGCAATTTGACAGAGTTGATTGTAAATGAGAAATGATAATTACTATCTTATCTTTTCCTATTTCTTCGATGGAATCCATCACAATAGATTCAGTTTTGCTATCAAGAGCGCTTGTTGGCTCATCAAGAATCAACAATTTTGGTTTAGTATATAGTGCCCTTGCTATTCCGATCCTTTGCCTTTGTCCTCCTGATAGTTTTACTCCGTCTTCCCCAATGTTCATTTGAGAAGGATTTTTTACTGATCCTAGGAGAGTTTTATCAATATTTGCCTTAATTCCGCATTCTATGGCAAATTCAATATCAATATCTTTTGTCGAATTACTAAAAGCTATATTTTCAACTATTGAAGCATCTAACAGAGTTATATCCTGGGGAACGTAGCCAATTAGCTCCTGCCATGATGAAATATTTTCATCATTAATAACTTTATCTCCAATGATTATGCTCCCGCTAAGTGGTCTGACAAGGCCCATTAGAATACTTATCAAAGTCGATTTTCCTGACCCTGTTGCCCCCACAATTCCTATAGTAGTACCTTCGGGTATTAATAGATCTAAATTTTCAATAATAAAATTTTTGGACTCAGGATATTTAAAACTAATGTTTTTCAAGTTAATTCCTTTATCAAAATTGAAGTTTATGGTTCTATCTTTTTTATTTGGGGTTTTGGTTGAGCTAACTTTCAACATAGCTTGATTCAAATTTACTATAGCTGCCTGTCCATAGCGCAAACTAACGAATCCGTTAAATACCGCTTGCACGGCAGGTTGAAGTCTATAGGCACTCAGAACGTATGCTCCCAGAAGAGGAAAAACTCCAATTGCTTTATTCTCCCCTATGGCCAATCCTGAAATTACAATTACTATTGAAAATAGGATAAGAATTCCAAATACAATTAACTCCAATAAATATTTAGGTATTTGATTTAGTATGAACTGACTTGCTACAGAACTTGAAAATACTTTTGAACCTTCTTCAAAAAGTTGAGAATAATAATCTTCTAATTTACGTAATTTTATGTATTTTACATTTGAAAAAGCTTCATCTACCACTTGAAATCTTACCTTATTTGACTCAACGGTTTGTTCTCCCAAATGTTTTAATCTATTCCTAAAAGTTAAGAATGATAGTGAGTAATAAATTGAAAGAATTAATGCAGCTAATAATGTAACTACAGGCTCTATGTAAAGAAGGAATGACATAATGAAAAACAGAACAAATGAGAAAGAAATCATGTTGATAATAGGTCTTACTATTTGGGCAATTATTCTATCTACTTCAGAGAGTATTGTTTTAGATAAGTCTGCGGAGTGATTAATCAAAAAGAAAGAGTAAGGGTTATTAAGATATCCCCTAAGCAAAAAGCTGCTGAAACTATGCCTTCTTAGCTCAATAAATCTAGTAGTGATATAGACACCAATTATTCTCAATGCAGTAGACAAAGCAATCATAGAAAATGAAAAAAATCCTAGAAAAAGCAAAACATCTCTTTTTTCAAGAATACCAAATGATTTTAAAATTTTTGTTACTTCTATAAGATAAATATTATTATCAAGTATTTCAGGATTGGTCATTACAGAGATGATAGGCAAAATGGAAGCTATGCCGACAAGCTCCATAATTCCCACTAAAAATACCAAAATCAGGACTTGGAAAAGTTTTAGCCTTTCAGATTTATTTAAAGCAGAGTAGAAAATTTTTAATACAGATAACATCTTTATATGAAGATAAAGTTTAGTAATTATGTGAGATTAAATATTCTCATATAAATGTGAAGCAATCGATAAGCTTGCTATCAAACCTGATGACTCGATTCCTGAAGATGCATTCAAGTTATCATCTAGCTCTATAAAACCAATGCCGATAAATGCAATGTCACTTTTTACAAAATCCATAAAAAACTTTATTCATTTGCTTGAGAAATAGAATTTAAAACCATTCGTTCATTTTTTGATCTAGATAGATACCAATTAATGTAGTTACGGTATCCTTCGTCTAAATGCCACTCAGGATTGAAACCTAATATTTTTTTTGCTTTTTGATTCGATAGAGTTCCCCTAACGGGAGTAGCCTGATTGCGGGGTTGTATCTCCAAGGTAAGGTCGGGGAAAAATTCTTTAAGAATGTCTATTAATTTTAAAACAGGCTGAGCATCACCATAGGTTATATTAAATATTTCTCCCTTTGCTTTTTCGTTAAAACCTGCTAAAACAAGGCCACTAACTAAATCTTTGATGTAAGTAAAATCTAGTCTTTCATCTGGTTGACCTTTAAATAACAATTTTCGTCCAGAAAATGCATTTTCGAGAAATATTTGAGAGACTCTTCGACTTATACAACGCTCTCCATATAAAGCGGATGGCCTTACAGCACAAAAATTTAGATTAGTTTTTTCAGCAGTTGAAGTTAAAAGCTGTTCAGAAACATGTTTCATTACTGCATACATACCGAATGGTTTGCAAATATCGCTTTCATCAACAGTTTCCTTTTCAAAATTACCATACACGGTTGACGAGGACAAAAATACTAATCTCACTTCTGGACGTTCTGAAAGTTCAGTAATAGTATTTATAAACGGAACAAGGCTATTTTCAATTGCTCCTACCGGAGAACTATCTGCTCGTGAAGCATGAGCAACAGCTGCTAATAAATATACAACTGAATAGTCAAAGTCCAAAATCTTTGCAAGCTGATAACGATTTGAAACATCCAAAGGAATAAGGTTTACTCCAGCTTTTTTTAGAAGCTTGATACGCTCTTCTAGGAAGCTTCGATATAATAAAATATCTTTTTCTTCATCCGTATCAATAGTAAGGTTAATAATACTATTGACACTAAAACCATCAACGATTGTAACTTCTGCTCCTCTACTTACTAATTCCAAAGCTAAGTTATGACCTATAAATCCTGCCCCGCCTAAAAGTAGAATCTTTTCTCCAGTCAAGTTTGAAATATTCATGTTAAATTAATTTATTTAATTCTCTTGAAATTTTAAGCATATCATTTTTATTTAGGTGAGGAGCAATTGGAAAAGCAATTGTTTGATCTGCTATCATCTCAGAATTAGGAAATAAAATTGAACTGTATCCTAGCTTATTCTTGTAATATTTAAATCTTGGTATTGGATGAGGATAATAGACGCTGGTTTGAATTCCGGATTTCTTTAAAGACATTATCAATTCATTCCTTTGTGATTTTTTTAGGTCTTTAAATTGTGCAATTAAAGTGTAATAGGATCTACCATCTCGAACATCATCTGCCAAAATTCTAATTTTTGATTCCTTAATAAGGCTCTCTCTTAAAGTAAAGTAATTTTCTTTTCTAGTTTTTGCGAAAGATTTATATTTTTCCAACTGAGCAATTCCAATAGCTGCTGGTATTTCAGCCATTCTGTAATTAAAACCTAATAATGTAACATCATATTGTCCCGGAACTTTTCTTTCATTAAAGGTTCTATTGACGCCAAATGCTTTTTCTAAAAGTAATTCATTATGCAGAGAAGAATTATTAGTAACTACCATACCGCCTTCCCCTGTCGTTAATTGTTTTACTGGGTGAAATGAAAAAGCTCCTGCATCTCCAAATGAACCAACTGGTTTTCCATTTACCTTTGCCCCAAGTGCAATTGCACAATCTTCGATAACATATAAGTTAAACTCCTTAGCAAGGTCAATGATGTTCTCAATTTGACATGGGACTCCATTAAAATGCATGGGGGCTATACCAATTGTATTTTTGTTTATAGCTTTTCTTACGCCATCAATATTTATATTCCCATCTTCAAAATTGCAATCCACAAATCTAGGTTTCATACCAGCAAGTTCAATTGCGTGAGCTGTCGCAACATGACTCATTGCGGGACAAATAACTTCTTTAGTATGTCTTTTATCGGAATCAATGTTTTTTGTTAAGGAATAATGAGCAAGGTGAAGTCCTGCAGTACAATTAGCGACGCTTGAAGAATATTTATACCCAAAAATATCAGAAAAAAAATTTTCAAAATTTTCAGTCATCTCTCCATGAACGAATATTCCAGAATCCAAAACCTCTTTTATTTTTTCGTGCTCTTTATATTCAATAATAGGTTTTCCAAAAGTAATCATCTTAATAATTTAATCTATTCTCGCTCTGAGATTTTTTTTGCTGGACTTCCTGCAACAACTGAAAAGTCATCAATATCTTTATTGACCAATGAATTTGCTCCTACCACTGCTCCTTTTCCTAGACTCGTGCCTGGCATGATAAAACTACCCCCACCTAACCAACAATCGTCTCCGATATATATCTCACTATGCTCATAGCCTTGGGATTGAATAATTTCTGATTTTGCTATTTTGTGTGCAGATGTTTGTATGTAGCAAAAACCAGCCATGAGGACGTTTTGACCGACATATAAGTTGGCACCACAATTAAAAATTGAATTGCATCCAATATCTGCATTTTCTTGAAACAAAACACTTGAGCCATTAGTAGCGACTATTCTTACGTCTTTATCAAGTTTAACTCCATTTTTTAATTCAAGTTTTGATCCTTTCAAAGATCTGAGTTCAATTCGATCTTTTAATATCACGTTGTTGCCAATGAGAATGATCGACTTTTTATCTTTAACTAAAATAGGCAGAGCTCTAGCAGTGAAATTTTTTCCAACTTTCACTCCGCGAAGAATTAATAAAAATTTAACTAAATTTGAAAATAATTTAGTAATTAATTTGCTGTTGAATAAACTAATTATCGCTGTCATTACAGGCAACCCGATCCAACCACATCAAAACTGTCTGATCTTCAGTAGAACAATACTTATCAAATTCATCAAGTTTTCCAGATTCGACTAAAAAAATATAAATGTGTCCATTCTTATTTTGGACAAGAGCAGTTTTAAATCCAAAATTTTTCAGCCTTTTATTGATTGACGGCGTTGCATAATAACCCCAATTTTTTCTAACAATGTCAAATTCGGTTCCTGAATGGCTTACTAAGGTAATTTGTTCATTATCTTCTAACTGAATATCTGCAGAATGCGAAATTTCTATTTGTTTGTTAGAACCTACTTTAAAAATCCTTTGAGGCAATTTATGGTTAATATTCATTTTTCCATACCCAATCTTCTATTAAGAAATTTTTAATTTTCCATGTACCATTAACTTTTTTCCATATTTTTGGATTACGAAAACTTTCGGCAATTTCAAAAAAATTTTTCTTTCTTATTTCTACATAATTACAAAATTTTTCTATCTCTTCATATGGTGTATTTGTACCAAGAGATTTTAAATCCTCGATTGCTTCTAAACGTGATTTTCGTTTTTCACGAATTTCTATCGACAAATTGTCCCATGAACGGGTAAAACCGAATTTATACCATTTCAACCAGTGGTGAATAGACATTAAAAACGCATCATCAATATCAGCAAAATCATAAGTTCCAATAATAGCATTTTGAGCTTTTACAAATCCATGATCGCTTGCAATTTTAGCAGTAACAACCGGATCCCATTTAAAAAACTGTCCTAGAAATATTGCTTTAATATTTTGCTTCTTAAGAGTTTCCTCTTCTGGCCAAGCATAAGGTGAAAGAGACTTTTCACTTAGTTCATCATCTATCCAGTCTTCAGAAGTAGTACCATTGGTAACACCATATTGCAATAACCATTCTCGATTTAACTCAGTTCCTTTTAGAACATCGTCATCTCCTCCATATTCAGAAGCAGAATTTTCTCCCCACAAAATTAATGGTATGTTTTTTTCTATTGATATTTGTGTTGGTAAGGCATGTATTGCCATATGCATCGGTATTACAGGAGAACCAAACTTCTCAAAACTTTTTAAAGTGAACTTTTTTTCAATTATTGGATTAATCGTAAGGTCTATATGAGACACCCCTAAATTAATTAGGTTGTCTAAATTTTTTTGCCCTATTTCATTTCGTGCTGGAGTTCTCCAAGTTAAACATAATGGAACCAAGCCAAACTCTAAAGCTTTTATCACTTGCCAAGTACTATCCTTCCCTCCGCTAACTGGTATAAGGCAATCAAAAGGCCTATTAAGTTTTTTTACACTGTAAACAATTTTTTCAAAATTTTTTCTGCGCTTATTCCAATCTATGAGTGGTTTTTCTAAGGCGCCAAGGCAAGCATCACAAACTCCATCTTTTAAAGTTAAATTGGGGCGAGTATCTGGAAGAATACAATTTTTACAATAATTCAAATTAAGTCTCCATTAAATTTGTAGTAAGTTTTGCATTAATTAAGTTAAACAAAAATTTACTATCGCTATTTAGACTTAAATCTTTTTTTAAAAAACTCTCAACTTTATCTCTATCTATAATTTCGTAAAAAGAAGTTCTATCTAAAATAGCCTCCCTTAAACTTTCTGACTCAATATTGGCCACCTCAAATAAAGAAGAATTAAAACCAGTTTTCCTCCTTTCCCATAAAATTCTCTCTGGTACCAATCCTTCCATCGCTTCTCTTAAAATACTCTTAGCAAATCCTTTCTGTATTAAATGCTCATCTGGAATTTTCATTGATATATCAAGAAGGTCTCTAGAAAGGAAAGGTGAACGATTTTCTACAGAATAACTCATTGCATTTGTATCATCTTCTTTCAATATGACAGGAACAGCTTCATGATATAACTCATTCATCATCCTATTTCGTAAAAGAGAACTACAATAAGTTTCTTCTTTGAAAGCTTCAGACCAAGGCTGTCTTAAGAACTCGCTATAAAATTCATTTCTATAATATATATGATCTCGAGCCAATGGATTCAAACTATATTTTTCTGCATCTTGCAGAAGTGGATTTCGAGTTAACGGTCTTACAAACTCTTTCCAATTAGAAATAGCTTTAAGTCTTGAGCTAGATTTTAAAAATTTACTAGCTAAATAAAGTAAGTGATGATCATAATAACCTGTAAATAATTCGTCTGCTCCTGTTCCACTAATTGAAACTTTAAATCCACGTTCACTAATTGCTTTAAGCAAAAAATTTTGAGTGTAATAAGAAATTGTTGCTACAGGGCCAAAACGCTCTGCCACCATAGATTGTAAAGAATCTAAAAAAGATACTGGGGAAAGCTCTATTTTTTCATTTTCTATTTCAAGTGATTTTGATGAAATCTCTACCAACTCACTTTCATCATACCTTCCATCCTGATTAATAATTGTAAAGCCTTTGACCGGCAAGCCCAGTTCCTTCGCTGCAATTGCAATTATTGAATTACTATCAACACCCCCGCTCATACAGAATGCTAAAGGTACATCTGATCGCATTCTTCTCGAAACGCTTTGAATTAAACTTTCCTTTACTTCGATAATTAGATCGTTTCTGGATATTGAAAAATCAGGATCATATTCAGGTCTTTTCCAGTAATTACCAAACTTAACACCTTTTTTTGAGATTTCAATTATTGTGTTGCCAGGAATACTTATGATGTCTTCTACAAAGCAATCTGTTACTTTATAAAGATTTTTATATCCATTTATTAGATAACGTTGAAGATGCTGCAAATTTAGCTTTGGTTTCTTGCCTGTCATTTGAAAAATACATTCTAGTTTTGAAGCAAAAAATACAGATCCGTCTTTATCTTTTGAAAAAAATAAAGGTTTCTCTCCAAAGGGATCTGTAGATAAAGTTAATTTTCCTTCTAAAGTATCATAAACAGCAAATGCCCACATACCGTCAAATTTATTTAGGGCCTCGACGCCCCATTCTAGCCAAGCTACAGCTAAAACTTCTGTATCTCCGCTTGTTTGGAACTTATATCCTAATTTCTGAAGTTTGTTCCTTACCTCAAAAAAATTATAAATTTCACCGTTATAAGAAAATACAAAACGTTCCAAGTAAAAAGGTTGGGCTGAACGAGAATCTAAATCAAGTATAGAAAGTCTTGTGTGAATTAATCCGGCATGAAAATTCTCAAATTTTTTATAGAAAGTTCCATGATCATCGGGGCCACGTTTTTTAAGAATTTCCAAACATTTATTTATATTAATAGTTGGAACATTCTTTTTACTAAAATATCCTGCAATGCCACACATGATTATCTTTCCTTATTTGTGAATTATATAATTTTTATTTAAGAATTTTTCTCTAAAAGATTGATGTTAAGATTTGCTGATTTATTATTCATGTTAAAAATAACAGAAAAATTCAAAGTACTTAACTTTAATTCCAACAGAATGATCACTGTAATCAAACAAAGTTTGTTGTATTATAAATTCTTTTTTAACAACACATTGAGTTAAAAAGACATAGACTAAACACGCTGTTCATCCTTTTAACAAATCTATAATATAAACCTAATACATTGCTGATGGAGGTGAGAGATGAAATCTTATGAAGAGTTGAAAGCTAAAATGACAAGGTCGGAAGTAACTTTCATAGCTGAGATAGGGTTGAATCATAACGGTAATTTTGGTTTGTTTTTCGAATTGATTAAACAAGCCTCTCTGTCAGGAGCAGATTTCGCAAAGTTTCAGCTGGGATGGCGTTCCAAACCTGGTGAAATAAACAGGTTGGAGAGTCATGACATTGAAAATATTTTGAAGTGTTGCGATCACTTTAATATTGAACCTTTGTTCTCGGTTTTCGATGAAGCGTCATTTGAACTCACTGAAAAATATGAAATGCAAGCATACAAAATAGCGTCGAGGACCGCTGTAGAAAAACCTGATCTAGTTGAAACAATTATTAAAACAAATAAGCCAGTTTTTATTTCTCTTGGAATGGTTGATAACCTAAGTCCTTTTGGAGTTTCAGAGACAATTAATTATTTATGGTGTCAATCTTTATATCCAGTTCATCCTTGGGAAACAAAACCATTTCCTCAAGGATTTGGTGAAAAAAACTTAATAGGTTTCAGTGATCATTCTGTTGGAATTGAATTGGCATTGTTTGCTATAACTAAGGGAGCGACAGTTATAGAGAAACATTTTACTTTAGACAAATCAGATGTAACGATTAGAGATCATGCGCTATCTCTCTCACCAGATGAATTCCGGCAATTAACATCAATTGGTAGAGAGATTAAGAAGTATTGTGATTTAGGGCTATGAAAGTTTTAATACTTACTACAGATACACCACACCATAATTATTTTATCCGACAAATACAGGATTTGTGCGATCAGCTATATGTTGTTTATGAAACAACTTCAATCGTTCCAGCATATCCAATTCATCATCCGTTTGAAGATGCCAGAATAACTTTTGAGCAAGGGCGTTGGGGCAGTGAATGCTCTGTAATAAATTTAGATGATAACGAGTATTTGTCTCGTGTACCAAACATAAATGACATCATCGATTTGAATGATTTATTTCAAGAAATAGATGTTTGCATCGTTTTTGGCACTCGAAAAATAAATGAAATAACTTTAAAAATGTTACCTCCAATAACTGTTAATTTGCATGGGGGAGATCCAGAACTGTATCGGGGTCTAGATAGTCATCTTTGGGCTCTATGGCATAAGGACACTGAAGGTCTAAAAACCTGCTTGCACTATTTATCTCTTGAATTAGATACTGGCGACATAATTGCAATGAAAGATTTAGATATTTATAAACTAGATAATCTTTTTGAACTCAGGGCTTTAAATACAGATGCTTGTATTGAATTGTGTCGCAATTTTTTGAAATCCATATCCAATGAAGAAATAATAAAGGCATTACCTCAAGAAAATTTCGGGCGATATTACTCATTTATGCCAACTGTCTTGAAGGATGTCGTAGCCAAAAAATTTAAAGCTAATCTGGAGAGAATTTAGAATGCGATTTGATAAATGTGCAGAACTTTTATCTCATGATTCGGTATGTATCTTTCTACTTCATGGAGTGGTAAACCAGTCAAACTACGAATATAGAAACTTTAACCGTAAACATATCTTATCCAAAGAGTTCGATTTTTTTATTAAATCGCTGCAGAGTAAAGGTACTGCACTCACTACAGACGATTTGATAGCCATCAAAAATGGACAACCTCTTCCCCAAAGGTCATTTGTAATTACTTTTGATGATGGCTTTAAAAACAACCTTACGGTTGCGGCACCAATACTTGAAAAATACGGCGTACCAGCTACTTTCTATGTAACTTCTGATTTTGTATCAAATAATATTATGAGTTGGATTGATCGGATCGATTGGGCCATCGAAAAGAGCAAGAAATATGAAAAATTAGAGATAACATTACCTTGGGAACAAACACCCAAGAAATTGAAGTCTCATAATTCAAGAATAAATTTTTTAAAAGAAATTAGGAGCTTCGTTAAGTCTAATAAAGAAATTAATCAATCTCAGCTTGCTGATAATATTCAATATCAGCTTGGATTTGATTTAAAGAAGTCATCTGGTAGCGAATTGGACGCAAAATTAAACTGGGATGATGTTCGAAAATTAAATAGTAATGAGCTGTTTACGATAGGTGGTCATACTCACACACATCCTATAATGTCTTTTTTAAATGACTGTAATTTGAGATTTGAGATAAGTAGATGTTTAGATCTTTTAGAAAAAGAAGGTGGCATAGTGACCAAACATTTTTCATATCCGGAAGGACTAGCTCATTGTTATAATGAAACTGTAATAAATTGTCTGAAAACTTTTGGTATAAAGTGCTGCCCTACTGCGGAAGATGGTCTTAATAAAATCCATGACAACTCTGATTTATTTCGCTTAAAACGTATTTTTGTTGATTGAAAATATTTGGAATTTACCGTAAGAATGTACCTTTTAAGATTTCCTATAACTTAAGATTTATTGAAATAATGATATACAGTCTTCCTATCAATTTCATTGAAGCCAGACGAAAGATACAGGTTTGTTGCTGATGTATTTCTTTCTTGGCTACCAACAAGAATAGGTAGCTTTCTAAAAGTGCTTTGTTTTAAATAATTTATCATCGATGATGCAACCATCTTACCTCTGTAATTCGAATCAACAACGACTAAATCTATAATAACTTGATTGTCATTCATCTTAAAAAGAATTGCTCCAGCTAATTTCTTACCCATTTTTGCTGCAAGAAAATAAGATCCCTCGTCTTTTGAAAGTAACCAATTGTACTTAATTTTTTTTGACCAAGAATTAGGTAGGCGTGTATCGACACTGAACCGATCGAGAACGAAATAGCTGCTAAATTTTTTTAACTCCTCCTTATAATTTTTTGAATCCACTATATTGATTTGCAACTCATTATTAAAGCTTTGATTTTTGTCTAAATCATTTGGCTCCCAAGAGAAAGTAACCTGTGTATTTATTTTTTTAAAACCTATACTTTTCAAATCATCGTGCATGCTACAAATACTCTCTTCTAACTTATAAGTTATGAAAACATTTTCTTTTTTTCTGATGACCTCTAAATTTTCTGTGCCTGATTTGTGTGATTGATAACAAGGAAAAGAGACACAATCTGTCAGCCAATCATCGGATTTGAGATTAAGAAATTTCATTTTGCGATGATTTTTTCGTTTATCTCCAAAGAAGCATGCATAACATCATGAACTATTTCGAAGTCAATTTCCTGTTTTTTTTCAAAAAAGATTGCTTCAACAAAATTTGGTATAAAGTCACCTTTTTTCGTACTTGGAAAAGATGTTTTATCTATTTCTTTTTTTTCATTTGGTTCAGAGCCAAAATAATAATTTCCGACACCGCAGTCATGGACAAAAGTTCCCTTTGTTCCATAAACCTTTATTTGATGAAAGTGGGGTGTTTGAGAGCCAAAGTTAGTACTTATTTTACCAATAATTTTTTTACCAAAATTGCCAATCGCAATAACATTGTCATCTGGTTTGAATGCTGTGTCGAGGGTGCTGGCTTTATTAGAAATTGCAGAAACAACTGAAAATTTTTCCTCGGTCAACCATTGAAGTAAGTCTAAGATATGAATACCTCCGCCATTAACAATAGAATAATTTCTTACACTTGACCGCCATCCACCCGTCAATTTTTTTAATCTCCCATAATCATAGCTCCCTTCAACAGAGTATATTTCTCCTAAGCTGCCATCTAATATTCTTTTTTTGAGTTTTATAAATCTTTCTTCTCTTCTTAATATAAAATTTGACGAAAGATGTAGATTAAGTCCCAATTTTTTGGTTTGTGCATATTCTTTAGAAATATCATCTAGTTCGCTTCTTGTTAAACATAGAGGTTTCTCTACAAAAACGTGCTTCCCATTCCTAAGCGCTGTTATGACCTGCTCTGCATGAAACTGATCAAAACTCGCAATAGAAACAATATCAATGTTTGGATGTTTAAGAATTTGTTCAGCATCTGTTGTTGAATTTTTTATTCCGGAGCGAATTGCAACATCAGCCAGCTTTTTTTCATCAAAATCGCAAATTAAAATTGGATCAGCATATTTACTTTTTTGGAATCCGTAAATATGTTGTTCGCCTACTCCAAGACCAATTACGCCAACATTAAGCATCTTTAGCTGATTTGTTAATCATATTAAATTTATTTGAAGAAAATTTAGGATAATCAAAATTATTATCCTGAAGATACTTTTCTATTTTTAAAAAGTCTTCTTCACTATCAACTGCTAAATCTTGAACTAAATTTTTAGATGTACATTCAATATTTATTATGTCGAATTTTTTTTCATTTGAGTAAAAAGAAGAAGTGACATGTTCTTTAGAAAAAGATGAACATTTAGTGAACTCATCACTCAAGAAAGAAGAAGTTTTGATCACTTCTACAGATTGTCCTTTTGGAAAAGATCTAGGAAATACGTTTGTAACTAAATCAGCTTTATTATTTTTGTAAATATTTATGGCCTCCTCAATGAGTCCTGTATCGATAAGTGGACTATCTCCGCATACCCTGACAAAACAATCTGGCTTATATTTTTGAATGGCATTTTTAAATCTCTCATAAACATTTTCTAAAGAGCCTCTATAAATATTAAGATTATGTTCTTCTGCAAATTTTACAATAGGCAAATCGGTTGAATGATCTGAAGTGAGTATTACCATCTTATTGTTACCAAACTTGTGAGATACCCTTTCTGTTATATGTTGCAAAATATATTTTCCGCATAATTCTTTTAATACTTTTCCAGGAAGACGCTTAGATGTCATCCTTGCTTGAACAAAAATATTAATCACAGAGAAAAACCTTCATTTTCAGGAATTTTGAAAGTGCAAGTAAGATCAACTATCTTTCCTTGAGGAGATAGTATTTCTTTCAATTTTTTAAATGAAAAATTATTAAATTGTTTATGTTTAACAGCAAAAATGATGATGTCATAGGGACCAGCCTGAAAGCTATCTACGAATTTATGACTTGCTAAAAAACTTTTATCATTTTCAATATTTGGATCCATCAAATCTATTTTGTGTTCGTTTGATAGTCTCTTTGCGATTTCTAAGGATTTAGAATTTCTAAAATCATTGCAATCTTCTTTAAAAGTTAATCCCATGATGAGAATTTTCTTATCTCCCTTTTCGTCTTGAGATTTTATATATTTGATTACTCTATCTACAGTTGCTTCATTTACCGCTCTGGAAACATTCAAGAGAGGGGTGTTGATTCCCTTATTTTTTGCAGCACTTATAAGATAATAAGGATCGACGCCAATACAATGACCTCCTACTAGGCCCGGCCTAAATGGAATAAAATTCCATTTAGTATTTGCAGCTTCCAAAACATCTGAGGTTCTTATGTTCATTTCCTCGAATACCTCAGATAATTCATTCATCAATGCAATATTTACATCTCTTTGAATATTTTCAGTCAGTTTCGAGGCTTCTGCTACTTTGATGCTTTCTGCTTTGTATAATCCTGCCCTAATAATTTTTTCATATATTGATGAAATACGTTCCAAAGTATCTTTATTATCTCCAGAAACTATTTTTGTGATTTTTTCTATCCTGTTGTTTTTGTCGCCAGGGTTTATCCTTTCAGGGCTGTAACCAAGATTGAAGTCTTTACCTTTTGTTAATCCGGAAATTCTCTCTAGAATCGGACCACAGTAGTCTTCCGTACAGCCTGGATATACAGTAGATTCAAATATTACAAGATTTCCTTTACTTAGATTCTTTCCAACAAAATTACATGCATTTTCCAATGGTGTGAGGTCAGGCTCATGATCTTCATCAACCGGCGTAGGAACTGTTACTATGAAGATTGAAGAATCTTTGAGAGCTTTTGAGTCAGATGAAAAGCTAATTTTTGAAGAGTTTAGGACGTCATATTCAAAATCCCCATTTTTATCTAAGCCAGAAGTTAATTCATTTATTCTCAGAGGATCTTTATCAAAACCAATAGTATTAAAGAATTCGGAGAGTTTTAGAGCGAGAGGCAATCCAACATATCCTAAACCAATTACTGCTATCTTTTCTTTCATTTAAAAGTTTTTTATATTTTTAGCAAATAAAGATTAATTTTGTTTTACAAAAGAAAATTGATTATACAGACCGTAGATTTTTTTCATTGTTTAAAAACCACTTATAAGTATCTTGTATGCCACATAAAAGATCAAAATTTTTTTTCCATCCAAGATTTTTAAGGACACTTGTATCCATTAGCTTTTGAGGGGGACCATCTGGTTTTGAAGTATCAAAAATAATTTTTCCTTTAAACCCAACAACTTCCTTTATCATTCTAGCTAAATCTATAATTGATATGTCATGACCTGAGCCAACATTAATATGAGAACACATAGGTGATATATTATTTGCATATTCACTCTTGGAAAGGTTCATGACAAACAAGCTTGCCGAAGCCATATCATCAACATGAAGGAACTCTCTTTTAGGCAAGCCAGTTCCCCAAACTTTTACAGTTTTATCTTTAATTTTTTTTGCTTCATGAAAACGTTTTAAAAGGGCTGGAAGAACATGACTATTTAGAGAATGAAAATTATCTCCCGGACCATAAAGATTAGTAGGCATTACAGAACGATAATCTCTTTGATACTGACGATTGTAACTTTCACACATTTTTATTCCAGCGATTTTAGCAACGGCATAAGGCTCATTTGTGGGTTCAAGCTTTCCAGATAAAAGAGCATCTTCTGACATGGGCTGTTTAGCAAGTTTCGGATAAATACATGAGGATCCTAAAAAAAGAAGTTTTTGAATGTTGGAAGTATGAGAAAAGTGAATTAAGTTATTTTGAATCTGTAAGTTCTCATATATAAATTCTGCTGGATATATATTATTAGAATTTATTCCTCCAACTTTTGCTGCTGCAATTATCACAATATCTGGTTTTTTTTCAGAAAGAAAAGCTTCCACACTAGACTGAGAAATAAGGTCTAGATCTTCTCTATTTGCAGTAATCAATTCAATATCTCTATTTTTTGATAGCTGTCTGCAAATTGCACTACCAACCATGCCTTTGTGTCCGGCAACATATATTTTTTTAGTGCTCATTAATTTTCTGTCGAAATAGGCAATTCAAATCCTTTATCTTTAAGCAGCTTGTGTCTGAGGGCAATTTTATAGTCTTCTTTAACCATTTCCTTACACATTTCTTTAGCTGAAATTTCAGGCTCCCATCCAAGTATTTTTTTTGCTTTTGATGGGTCACCTAATAAATTTTCTACTTCAGCTGGACGAAAATATCTCTTATCTATTCGAACAATTACATCGCCTACAGAAAGATTGGGTGCTTTGTTTCCTTTGATGTTCGCTACTAATCCAACTTCATCTTCACCAGACCCTTTAAATTCTAAATCAATACCTAGAGCGTCAGCCGACCAGATTAAAAAATCTCTTACAGAATGTTGATTTCCAGTCGCTATTACAAAATCTTCAGGTTTTTCCAGTTGCAACATCATCCATTGCATGCGCACATAATCTCTTGCGTGACCCCAGTCACGTAAAGCATCAATATTTCCTAAATAAATACAATCCTCAAGTCCAAGAGCAATATTTGAAAGTCCTAGCGTAATTTTTCTAGTTACAAAAGTTTCTCCTCGTCTTGGGCTTTCATGATTAAATAAAATTCCATTACAAGCAAAGATATTATAAGACTCACGATAATTTACTGTAATCCAATAGGAATAAAGCTTTGCCACAGCATAGGGAGATCTAGGATAAAAAGGAGTGGATTCTTTTTGAGGAGTTTCTTGAATTAACCCATAAAGTTCAGATGTTGAAGCTTGATAAAATTTTGTTTTGCTTTCAAAACCTAGAATTCTAATAGCCTCAAGTAATCTTAATGTGCCAACGCCGTCAACGTCTACTGTATATTCAGGACTTTCAAAACTTACAGCTACATGACTTTGTGCGCCAAGATTATATACCTCGTCAGGTTCTATCTCTCTCAGCAAACGAATAATATTGCTAGAGTCGCATAGGTCTCCATAGTGCAGCTTAAAACGCTGATTTTCAATATGTGGATCTTCATAAATGTGATCAATGCGTTGAGTGTTAAACAAAGATGTTCTTCGCTTAATTCCATGAACCTCATAACCTTTTTCAAGAAGAAACTCTGCAAGATATGATCCGTCTTGACCTGTGATACCCGTTATTAAAGCTTTTTTCATTTTATTTCATGTTCTTATGAATTATCTCATATCTATTCAATAGACTTAACGAAGAAATATCATTTTAATTGTTTATTAACTTCTAACTTTTAAGTTTTTACTGCCTTATCCTGTAGTAATTAAAGATTACGAAGGATATTCCAAAGATCGTTCCTAAAATCAACCCAAGAATAGAAATTAGAGATCTCGAGGGTTCATCTTTTTCCTCTTCCACTTTGGGAGGATCAATATATTCGAAGATATAAAAGTCAGTAACCTCTATTAAAGCTAATTGTTGAGTTTTTTGTTGGAGAACTTGAGCAATAGCCTGCTTGACTTCAACAAAATTTGTTCTAGCGATTTGATTATTTAAGTAGATCATAGCTGCTTCTGCTTCTAGCTTATCCTTTGATCTAAAAAAATAATTCAGCTCTTTAACGACTAATTCTGTCCATTCCATAGAAACAATAGGAGATTTATGTCTAACACTTATTGTCACAAAACCAGTATTAATATCTTTGGTTACATTAAGAATTTCCTTAAAAACCTTAAAACTTTCTTGCTCACTAGGTATCTCTGATTTAGCTATCCATTTATCCAAATTTTGGTTGTATAAATTATCATCATATTCAATTATATTTTCATTGGCGTTCCAACTATCTACGGCAACAAGATCCGGAAGAAAAATTTTAGGTAAAATATTTTCTTTAAAAAAACTGAAGGAATTTACTTTTTCCAATGCTCTTAAAGTATTTTTATCTTTTCCTTGCGGTGAAATATTTATTCCCGCCAAAGAAGCTAAACCTGAATAATTTTGAAAAGTATTATTTATATTATCTTCTCCAACAGGACTTAAAAGTGCTTTTGACTGATAAATGTTTGGCAAACTTAGACTATAAATCATTGCTAAAATTGAAAATGAGGCAGCTAAGCTTACAATTAAGTATTTTCCTTGCCAAATTGCAGAAAAAATTTCTTTTAGATCAATTTCTTCTTTAAGAATTTCAGTGTTGTCAGCTTTAGTCTTATTTTCCATAAAATAAAAATGTAAAGATTGGTACCCAGGGCCGGACTTGAACCGGCACGATATTGCTATCGAGGGATTTTAAGTCCCTTGTGTCTACCAATTCCACCACCTGGGCTTACATGATTGTCTTCATAAGAATTTTTTAATTTCTTTATTTCTTTTACCGATTGCTATATTAGCATCGAGAAATCCCATTTGTGAGCCGCAATCATATATTTCAGAATTTGAAAAAGTTGCCTCAAAAATTTTCTTTTTTTCTTTCAAGATTTTCCTAATTGCATCTGTAAGCTGAAATTCATTATTTTTCCCTAACTTAATTTTCTTTAAATATTTAAAAATTTCACTTGGAAGAATATATCTTCCTACTACTCTTTTATTAGAAGGAGCTTTAGAAATAGATGGTTTTTCAATTATGTCCTTAATTTCTTTAGTGTTACCTAAAGAGAGCTTTTCATCATTAAGTTTAACAATACCATATTTCTTCAAATCACTTTTAGACACTGTTTCAACAAGAATTTGACCATTACCTTTAATGGAAAAATTGGAAATCATTCTTTTGAAATCTGAAATCGAACTCTTTGAAAGCAAAATCTCATCTGGAAGCAATACTGCAAAAGCATCCTCCTCAATAAATTTTTCTACTCTTGAAATTGCATGCCCCAAACCTAGAGGACTTTTTTGAGTCACAAAAAAAAAATTAATTTTATCAAAAACTTTATTAGGCAAGAGATTTAAAGATTGAGATTTTCGCTTTTGTATTAAATGCTTTTCTAATTTTAAATTTTTTTTAAAGTACTTTTTTAAAAGAGAATTATCTTTGTTTGTTACAAAAATTATATCTGTAATTCCTCCTTGAACAGCTTCTTCTACAATGTAGTCAATAATCGGTCTGTTAAAAATCGTTAAAAGTTCTTTTGGTATTTCCTTAGTTGCCGGAAGCATTCTAGTACCCAAACCTGCTGCGGGTATAACTGCTTTTTTAATAGGTCTAAATTCTTCCATATCGATCATTAAGTCTAACTATATCTTGTTCTAAAAGTTTTGAGCCTGTCTGGATTTCAATAAGTTCTAAATTTTTTTTACCTGTATTTTCAATACTGTGAATCTGTCCTTTGTTTATTTCAAAATAAGAACCTTTTTTACATTCGAATTTTTTCTCATCCAAAAATACTCTTCCTGTACCTTTTACAATATGCCATTTTTCATTTCTATATTTATGAAACTGAACACTTATTTTTTCTTTAGGATGGATTACTAACTTTTTTACTTTGACATTCTTTTCTTCTAGAAGATTTTCAAAGTAACCCCAAGGTCTTTTCTCAAAATAATTTTTAAACTGATCCACTAAATTTGAACTAGATTGAATTTTTCCCCCGCCAACATCAAAAATCATTTTAATGTTGTTATCTTTGCAAATTTTATATTCTGGAATATCATTTATATTTTTTCTGTCGCCTCCATTGGCAAAGATATCAACTTGATTTTTTTTCTTTAAAGATAACAAGGTCTTGCAAACCGTCTGATCGGTGTCTAAGCATTTGACTACCCTGTCAACGCAATTGAAACCGAGTAAGATTTTTTTTCTTTCTTCGAAAGGCATAAAAATAAAGCCTTTTTTTTCTTTTAAAAAATTATCGGTGTTAAGTATCACAGTAAGGGAATCTCCGAGATTTCGAGACTCTTCAAGAAGCTTCAAATGACCTACATGGACTGGATCAAACCCACCACTAACAACAATTTTTTTCATCTAATATTCTAATTTAGTTTGTTTGAATTATATCAGCATTGGAGGCTGAGGTCGGAATCGAACCGGCGTAGACGGATTTGCAATCCGCTGCATGACCACTCTGCCACTCAGCCAAAAAGCTATTGTATATATTTGATTTAAACAATCCATTTATTTAAATATTTTACAAAAGAGTACCAGGAAATTATTGCGCTAAAAGAAATGAAAAATAAACTCACTGAGAAGACAAAATTAGAAATAAGAGGTGAAATCAAAATTAATCCTAATCCAATCATTTGAATAGCTGTTTTGTATTTTCCTAATATGTCAGCTTTTAACTCCTGTACATTTTTTGTCTTAGAAATTATAAATAGCCTCAAATAACTTATAGAAATTTCCCTAGAAACTATAAGAATTGAACAAATTAAGACTGTTAAGCTTTCAAAGTTGAAAGTCATCCAAATAAGTAATGTCGATATGAAAATTTTATCCGCTAACAAGTCGAGCAAAGAACCCAAATCTGATGATATTTTATACATACGAGCAAAATAGCCATCTAAAAAATCAGTGATAGAGGCAATAACAAAAGTAATTAATGAAAGAATATGCAATTCATACTCAAAAAAAATAATTATAGGAAATAAAAGTAATATCCTTGAAATAGATAAAATATTTGGTAAGTTCATTTTAATTTTTTCTAAAATAAGAATATATCTTTTTGGCTTTGCTTTCTCCTATACCAGGAGCAGACTTTAATTCATCAAACGTAGCTTCAATTACTTTATCTAAGCCCCCAAAATATCTGATTAGATGAGTTTGTAATTTAGGTCCTAAGCCATCTATTTGATCCAAACTAGATGAAAAAAGTTCCTTAGATCTTCTCTTTCTATGATGGTTGATTGCAAACCTATGAGCTTCATTTCTAACCAGCTGAATAATCTTTGATATTTCATCTTTATTACTTAATTCATAATAATTTTTATCAAAATGTAAAAGATCATATTTTTCATTTCTATTTGGACCTTTTGATACAGAGATTATTTTTATTTTTTTTAGTAATCTTTCATCAAGATTTTTCTTAACTGTGTTTAATTGACCTTTACCTCCATCTAACAAGATCACCTCGGGAAGATCTAAATTATTTCTCTGTAAGTTTTTACACCTTCTTTGAATGGCTTCACTTAAAGCTAAGTAGTCATTATTAGAATTTTTTTTAATATTCATAATCCTGTAATTTTTTTTATTGGGTCCGTCTTTTGTGAAAGATACACATGAGGCTGAAACATTTTTTCCAGAGGTATGACTGATATCAAAACCTTCTATCCTATTGATGGTTTCAATTTTTAAAAAATGTGCAAGACGATCTAAACAATTTTGCACCCAAGAATAATTGTTATTCCTTGACAATGCATCTTCTGCCTGTGACGAACAAATATCAATTAAATTTTTGTTTTGCTTATTTGGCTTATGAATAATTATTTTAGGACTATTTAAATTAGTTAAAAAATCTTTTGTCTCTCTGAGGATTTCCGCTTGAAAAAGTAAATTTATTGTCTTTCTACCTTTATTTTCGATTACATAACTTTCTAAGAAAGCTGACAAGAGCTCTTGATCTGATATATCGTCTTTTGAATCAGGATAAAAGTTTTGAGAACTGGCAATCCATCCTTCTTCAATTCTAAGCACACTCAAGCAACAATTAAATTTATTTCTTTTAATTATAAAAACATCTAAATCATCGAATCCTGTTAAAACATTTTGTTTTTTTTGGGTATCTCTAACGGATTGAATTTTATCTCTATATATTGCTGCTCTCTCATAATCTTTCTTACCAGAGTAAAAATCCATCTTTTTTTGAAGATCAATTATTATTTCTTTAGTGTCTCCTGAAAGAAAATTTATAGTATTTTTTAAATCGAATGCATATTCTTTCTTAGAAATATAACCTACACAAGGAGCCGAACACCTATTCATTTGATATTCAATGCAAGGACGAGACCTATTTTTAAAGTTTACATCTTTACAGTTTCTTATCTTAAATAAAGACCTAATTAGGTTAACATTAAGTCTCATAGCTCCAACATTTGCAAAAGGTCCAAATATTGTGCTCTTGGGATCTTTTTGCCGGGAAACATAAATTGCTGGGAAATCTTTAGAAGTAGATAAATGAATCGCTGGGTATGATTTATCATCTCTAAATTGAATATTAAACGCAGGTCTTTTTTTTGAGATTAGTCCTTGTTCTAAAATTAATGCATCGGACTCTGTTTTAGTAATAATAGTTTCAATAAACTTAATTGAAGATTTGAGTTTAGCTATTCTCTTACCTTCGCTTTTTCTAATTTTCAAGTAACTTTTAACCCTATTCTTAATGTTTTTAGCTTTCCCTATATAAATAATTTCATTTTTTGAGTTGAAAAACTTATATACTCCGGGTGATTCCGAAAAATCTGCGTTTTTGTCAAACAATATTTTTTTATTTGTAAACTGAGCTTGCTTTTCCATCTGGCCTTCTTTTGTCAGAAAATGCTTCTACGAAATCTTTTTTAATTAATATAGAATGATTTTCGCCTAGTTTTCTATTAATTAATTTTTTTTCTTTTTTTAAAGATTCTATAAGACTTTCGTCTAATTCTTCATGAAATAATATATCTGGTAAGTGTTGAAAATGTATTCGACTCTTTTCAGAAGATTCTTTGAGGGACATTTGAAAATCTAATACATTTAAAATTTCCTGTAATACACTTGTAATGATTGTGGAACCGCCAGGAGAGCCGGTTACTAAATATGGCTTACCTTGACGAAAAACTATAACTGGTGACATTGATGAAAGAGGAGTTTTTTTGGGCTCAATTTTATTTGCTTCTGATCCTACTAAACCATAAGCATTTGGAAAACCTGGTTTTGAAGAGAAATCATCCATTTCATTATTCATGAGAATTCCAGTTCCAGAAGGAATTATGCCCGATCCATAAGCGGTATTAAGTGTATAAGTATTACTTACAGCATTACCCCATTTATCTAAAATAGAAAAATGTGTTGTTTCTTCACCTTCTATTATGCTTACGTTCTCTCTTGAAGGTAATTTCTCTTCAAGAATTTTCTCGTAAATATCATTGGCGTATTTTTTTGATAATAATAAATCTTGAGGTACTTCAAAAAAGTCAGGATCTCCAAGATATTCTGCCCTGTCTTTATAAGCGTAATCCATTACAGAGATTAAGATTTTTAAATATTCTTCTGAATTATGTTCAAGGTTTCCTAGATTTTCATTTTCAAGGATGTTTAACATCTGAATCAAAGCGATTCCGCCAGAGCTTGGTGGAGCCATTGAACAAATTTCATAATCTTTGTAGCTTCCACAAACCGGTTTAAGTATCCTTAACTTGTATTTTTTTAAGTCCTTCAAACTTAAAATACCTCCTTTAGATTTAAAAAAATTAGCAATTTTGTTTGCCGTCTCTCCCGAGTAGAATTCTTGCTTACCGTTATAAGCAATTCTCTCTAAGGTTTTTGCGAGATTTGTTTGAACCAAAGTATCCCCTTGGGTAAATCCGTTTGGCCTGGTGAATATTTCTTTTGCCTCTACATTTTTTGAAAACTTTTCTTTATATTTATTAAGGTTTTTTGCTTGAAAGTCAGATAAAACAAAACCTTCTCTTGCTAATTCAATTGATGGCTTTATCAAATCTTTTATTTTTTTTGTTCCATACCTTTCTAATGCATAAAACATTCCAGATACTGTGCCTGGTACTCCTGAAGCTAAAATAGAATTTAGACTTAATCCTTTAATGACTTTTCCAGAATTATCTTGAAACATTTTTTCAAAAGATTTAATTGGAGCTCTTTCCCTGTAGTCAATGGAGAGAGTTTCGTTTGTTTCGACTAAGTGAAATAACATGAATCCTCCACCACCAAGATTGCCTGCTGATGGATTTACTACAGCTAGAGCAAATGCTACTGCTACAGCTGCATCAATGGCATTACCGCCATCTTCTAAAACTTTCATTCCAATATCTGTAGCAAGATGATGCCTTGTTGCAACGGCGTAAGACTCTGTTTTTATATGAGAAGGAAAAAATAATAATAAGGTTAAAAAAAACGCTATTACTAGATATTTGGAGATATAGGTTTTGCTAATTTGGCTTATCTTCAGTATGCCTTTCACCATTGAATATTGCAGCAAATTCTAAAGTCTCACTAGACTCGTTGAAAACTCTATGAAATGCGCCATCTGGAACTGGAATAACATCGCCTTGCTTAACTTCAAATTTCGAATCATCAATTTGCATTATTCCTATTCCTTTATAGAAAACATAAACTTCTTCTTGGCCCTCATGTTTATGTCCAGATGTACTTTTATTTGGGTTTAACTTGGTTATGCTTGGAACAAGTTTAGACAAAGAGTTGTTGTCAAGTACAACATATCTGTCATCTTCTTTAACTATATGCCAATTGTTGTCCATGTTTAAATTATATATGATTCAACTTTTTTTATCATTTTAGACATATTCTTTGAAGAAGTAATTTCCCTTCCTAGAACAATATAGTCACTTCCATTTTTTATAGCCTCTTTTATAGTTGCAACCCTAGATTGATCACTGTTACTCTGCTCAACTCTTATACCAGGAGTTACTGTAATAAAGTCTTTACCTAGATTGCTTTTAATTCCAGGAACTTCCTGAGCTGAACATACCACACCATCAATTTGATTTTTTTTAGCACTCGTGGAAAGTAGTTTAACTAGTTCAGGAATTTGAAGACTAAAACCCAAATTTTTAATTTGGTTTCTGTCTAAACTAGTTAGAATTGTGACTCCGACCACGAGAGCTTCACTCTTTGCATGTTCTCTTGCTTCTTTTGCAGCTTGTATCATTTCTTCTCCTCCAAGAAGATGTATGTTTGTCATCCAAACTTTTTGATTAAGTAAGTTTTTCAGCGCCTTATATACCGTATTAGGGATGTCATGAAGCTTTAAATCTAAAAAAAGATCAAACCCTTGTTTATTTAAATTTTCTATAATTTTGGGTCCTTCTCCAGCAAATAGTTGTTTACCAATCTTTAGTCTATAAATTTCTGGATCTAAAAGCTTGATAACAGAGCTCGCCTCTTGAACAGAATCAAAGTCTAAAGCTACTATGATTTGCTTAGGTTTAAGAATTTTCATCTTTTTTATTCGAGAGACCTTTTGAATTTCGTTTAAGAATTATAGGTAACTGAAGAATCAAAGAAATAATAGCTCCAATAAGAACAGAAAAAATCATAGAAAATCCTAGAGTTATACCCTCAATTCTCACAAAAAATAAATCCAACGAAATTGTTCCTGAGTTAAGGTTCGTGAATATAAAAAAGGATGAAGTAAGTAGTATTAGTAAGATGAAATAAAAATATTTCATATTTTATTTTAACATAATCTAATTAATTCTATGTTTCAATAATTTAGAAGCTCTGAAATAAGGTATAGACCTTTTTGGCAATTCTATTGATTTACCTGATTTAGGATTTCTTGCTCTTATAGATCTTCTGTCTCTAATGCAAAAAGATCCAAAGCCTCTAATTTCAACTCTATTTCTTTTTTTTAATGATTCGATAATCGTTTTCTGAATTAAGTCAGACGAAAGAATAATGTCTGTATCACTATAATTTTCAAGTTTTTTTGAAAGTAACGAAATGAACTCAGATTTCTTCATTCAATCATTTGAAGAGTCGCCTAGTTCTTCTTGAATAAGATCGCCAATTGAAGTTTTAGTCTCTGATTCAATTTTTTTATTTTTAGAAATATTTTCTTTAATGAGCTCTTTTTCCTGAGATCTTTCTAATGCAATAACTGATAAACTTATTTGCCTATTTTTTTTATCTACTGATGTTACAAGGGAAGTTATGCTCTCGCCTTCTGACGGAAGATTATCTTTAAATTCTTTGCTCTTTATTTTTCCTACAACCTCTTCAGCTAAGCTAATGAAAATCAAATCTTCTCCAATTGAGGTGACTTGCCCAGTTAGTTCTGTACCTTTTGGATTATTTTTTGCAAATGTATCAAATACATCTTCTGAAAGTTGTTTAATCCCTAGGGATATCCTTTCTTTATGAGGATCTATTCCTAAAATAACAGCCTCGACTTCCTGACCCTTAGCAAAGGATTTAACTGACTCTTCTTCTGACTGATCCCAAGAGAGATCTGATAAATGAACAAGTCCATCGATATTTCCATCAAGACCTATAAACATCCCAAAATCTGTTATTGATCTAACTTCGCCCTTAACTACGTCACCTAAACTATTATTTTCTGAAAAAGTTAGCCAAGGATTTTCTTGGCACTGTTTCATGCCTAGAGAAACTCTTCTTTTTTCAACGTCAATTTCTAAAATCATTACCTCAACTTCATCTCCAAGAGAAACTACTTTGGATGGATGAATACTTTTGTTTGTCCAGTCAATTTCAGAAATATGTACCAAACCTTCTGTATTTGAATCTAATTCTGCAAAAAAGCCATATTCAGCGATACTAGTAACTTTTGCTTTATGTACTGAATTTATTGGAAAAGAATCCTTTATATTTTCCCAAGGATCACTTGTTAATTGTTTTAATCCAAGAGAAATTCTTAATTTTTCTTTATCAAAATTCGTTACTTTAAAATCAAGCTTATCACCTACATTGAGAACCTCTGAAGGATGATTTATTCTTTTCCAAGTTATATCTGTAATATGTAACAGACCATCAACTCCACCGAGGTCAATAAATGCTCCATAATCAGTTAAATTTTTAATAGTTCCAGAGATCAATGAGCCAACTTGAATAGTAGCGAATATCTTTTCTCTTTCTTCTGAATTTAGATCTTCTTGTACTGCTTTTCTTGACAAAACAACATTACTTTTCTCTTTGTCGAGTTTAATTACTTTAAAATCTTGAAAAGTCTTTTCTAAATGATCAAAGCTTTCCAAAGGTCTTGAATCTACTAATGATCCAGGAAGAAAAGCTCTAACACCTGCAACATCAACCGTCATTCCACCTCTGACTTTTCCAGAAATGTAACCTTTAATTAAAACTCCCGTTTCTAGGGCTTCTTCTAGGTTTTTCCAGCTTTCATCATGCATGGCTATGATTCTAGAAACTCTTGTTGAGCCATGCCCGTCTTCAACTGCTTCGAGTGATACTTTAACTTCATCGCCAATTGATAATTCACCATCTACTTCGTCAGCTAAAAACTCTGTTCTGGGAATAAGCGATTCTGATTTCAAACCAACATGGACAGTTACCCAATCTGAAGTTAAGTCTACAATCACTCCAGAGATTATTGCTCCTTGTTGAAAGTTCAAAGTTGTAAGACTCTCGTCTAAAAGTTTCTCAAATGCTGTTCCTGTCATAATTTTTTAAAATTCTCCATTACCTTTTCTTCTACTTCTTTGATACTCAAGTTACTTGTATCAATTATCAATGAATCATCAGCAGGTTTTAAAGGAGAAATTTTTCTGTTTATATCTTCTTTATCCCTTTGCCGAATTAGTTCTAAAAGGTCGTGCATGATAACGCTCATGCCCCTTTCTTTCAACTGATTCGCTCTTCTTTCTGCACGAACTTCAGGAGATGCTTGGAGAAAAACCTTCAAAACTGCTTCAGGAAAAATAATAGTTCCCATATCTCTACCATCTGCAATAAGGCCTTTTTTTGGATCGTAGGCATTTCTTTGAATATTAATAATCGCTTTTCTAATTTCCTCTTCTTTAGCAAGCTCCGATGCTTTAGATGCTATATTTTCATTTCTAAGCTCTTTTCCTAAAACCTTGTCATTAAGCTCTATTTCACAAGTACCTTCGATAAGATTAGTTATAAGTTTAAGTTTTGATTTATTTAGAAAATGGACAATTTCTTGTTTTGTCTCTAATCCTTCTCTAAGGCTTAAATATCCAATAAGCCTATAAAGAAGCCCGCTATCAAGAACATTCCACTTTAATCTCACAGCTAGCGAAAATGCAAGAGTCCCTTTTCCAACTCCACTGGGGCCGTCTATAGTTATTATATTTTTAACTAATTTCAAAATTACATCCAAGCTTTTTACCCAGATCAATAAACTCTGGAAAAGAAGTGTTTATGATTTCAGGTGAAGCAATTTCAATAGAAGATTTGCTATTCAAGCCAGCTATAGCAAAAGACATGGCAATTCTATGATCATAGTAAGTCTCAGCCAAAAAATTTGGTGTTTTGTAATCCTTACCCATACCTTCGATAAAAAAAACTTTACCGTCTAAAAAGTTTTTAATATTCATTTTATCTAAGCCGTCTTGCATAGCTTTAAGCCTATCGCTTTCCTTATACTTTAATTCTTCTATCTCGCTGAAACTTGAAATACCTTCTGCAAAACAGCTTGCAATAAATAATACGGGAAGCTCATCAATTAAATTTGGTACATCGCCTGGTTTAACTTCACAAGAGTTTAAAGCAGAACTTTTTACTTTTACATCTGCAACAGGTTCTTTTCCAAATGAAGAGTGATTAGATACTTGGATATCTCCACCCATTTCCATCAATTTATTCAAAAGAGCAATTCGAGAAGGATTCATGCCAACTTCTTTTAGGGTAATATCAGAATTTTTTGAAATTAAAGCAGCAACAATAAAGAAAGCAGAAGAAGAAAAGTCACCGGGTATTTCTATATTTTGAGAAGTAAATTTATCAGTTTCTCTTAAAGTTGTTTCTTTGTCTGAATAGGTAATGCTTGCTCCAAAATATTCAAACATCCTCTCAGTATGATCTCTAGATAAGGATTTTTCTATAATTTTCGTATCACCATTTGCGCCTAGACTAGCAAATAAAATTGCAGACTTTACCTGAGCACTTGCTACTGGCATTTTGTAATTTATTCCATTTATTTTCTTAGAAGGCGTTATTCGCAAAGGGAGAGTATGTTCCTTTGAGCCAGATATGTTTGCTCCCATCTCCAATAAAGGCTCAATTATTCTTTTCATAGGTCTTTTGGAGAGAGATTCGTCTCCTATAAGACTTGAAGAAAAATTTTGTATTGATAGCAATCCAGACATCAGTCTTATTCCTGTTCCAGAATTTCCAAAATAAAGTTGGTTTTCAGGCTCTTTTAATCCTCTGAATCCCTTACCTTCTACATGATATGACTCATTTTCTTTAACAATACTTATACCTAGTTTTTTAAGGGACTTAAGAGTATTTATTACATCTTCACTCTCTTGAAGATTTGAAATTTTAGAGGTGCCTTCTGAAATTGCAGCGCATATCAATGCTCTATGAGATATAGACTTATCACCTGGAATTTTTATCTCTCCATGAAGTCCTTCGGAAGATTTAGAAATAAGTTTCATCTGTTAAAAGATTCTTTAGTCTTTTTAA
>MDTE01132920.1_pt1 | contig 42500 bp, 45 predicted proteins | sample 811231 | NCBI WGS metagenome assembly MDTE01 (sample SAMN05326651, study PRJNA326480) | marine metagenome | isolation source: seawater | place: Indian Ocean: Red Sea | collected 2010
ACAATGTTCACCTTCATGGCTTGGTTCACCGAGAACATCTTTAACCATGTGTCCAAGAACGGTGAGGGAGTCGATCTCATCAGCAGAAATCAAACCTGCTTTGAGAGGTCTACGGCCCTCACGCCCGAACATATTGGCAACTTCCATTGCTTCATCACCGAGTACAAGAAGAGTATCATCAGCTTCAATGTAAGAGACAGACCCAAGTTTGAGCATCTTCTTTGCGGTTTGTGGGAGGTCAATAAAGAGGTCACGCATTCTTCTGAGAGTGACCTCATTCTTCTTAGTTCCACTCATACGAGCCGAGACTAAGTTCATAGTTCCAATGTCAAGTCCTACGCCTTTACTCATTGTTTATTTGCCTTTCTTAATGCTTTCAAAGCAGAGAGAGCGTCCGATAGTTCGTCTGAACCTTCTGATTTTGTTTCATTTGCCAGAGACTCAGAAGAGGCTATGGTCTTACTAGAGATAATGTTGGAGGGGATAAAGGTCAACCCTTCATCTGTTGTGTTCATATTACCCATAGATTGTGATGTTTGAGCGTTATTATTTACAACGACTTGTTGTGCGGGTATCTGTTTGGCTACTGCTTCTGCAATAGCTTCGGGAGAAATCATAGTACCGAGCTGTTGGATGAGGACACTAGCTAAGGCGTTCATATCAAGTTGTGGTTGTTCTGCTTGTTTCTCTATAACCACCTCTTTTTCAACGACCTTTTCAACGACTACAGGCTTCTCAACTACCTCTTTAACTACCTTCGACTCTCGAACGATTTGAAATCGGTTGTTGCTATGTACGCCAAGTCTTGAGGGAGGGTTATTTTTAATCTTGAGTGCGATAATGCCAGAACTAACTAGAGACTTCAGTTCTGGACTTGCATCGTATTGAGCTTTCGTACAATCGAATGTTTGCCCTTGTTTGAGTTTTAATCGGAGACTCCTAACCTCTACATCTTTAAGACACTGTGCTACATAAATCATTGTTCATCTCCGGTTATACTTTTAGTAAGAAGGAAAGTTGCTTTGCGTATAGCTTTTATTCTACCCTTCTCAATCCCTTGCTCAATAAAGTTAAACTTATATACAGCAGGATGTATCCATTTATTTTCTGTTCTAAGTGGTAGATTTCTGAACACAACCTCTCCACTCTTCGTTTTGATAGGTACAACCTTCTTCTCTGTGTTAGATTTACGAGTGAGCCAGCTCATCTCATAAGGTTCTTTTCTCTCCAGATACTTCTTCACCCACTGCCAATCAGATTTGATCTTGATTGCTCCACCTTTTGAAATCTCATAGTAGAAAGAGTCTAAAAACTCTTTTGTGCGTGGGATTCCTGTACCTAAGCCAGCCGCTCTTTTTGCTTCTTCTTTGATTCCCTTTACCATCTCTTCACCGAAGATCTTAAGAACTTTTTTGGAGATGTCTTTACCTCTTAGGTCTACATTCTCGAACTGACTTTTTTTTACTCTGTAGGTGCGTAGATCCCAAGGTCGGTCTGGATCTCTGTTTTTGGGTGGGGTTCTTCTTGCTCTTCTAGGGTCAAACTTCATAATACACCTCCTCCACATAGTGTGGGAATAAACAACTTACAATAGTCTTTTTATATTCGACTTTGATTGAACTCTTCTATTCCCAGTTATGTACCTTTTTATTAAGGCCGAAGAAGAAGGGTGTCAGGATAACTTGGGGATAGCACTCCTAAGACCCATTTGATTTTCACCCTTTCTTGAATGGTTAGGAAACAGGAGTTCGCTTACATTATGAAGGATCAAAGCATGAGTGAAGACAGCAAACCCCCCGAAGATATAGACCCTATAGAGATAGAGATTAATCTCATTCAAGAACTTATAGGGGAAAATATTATTGTCGTCCTTCATCAAAATGGCATGACTGTTATGATGGATGACGACATAGAGGATAGAACAGATGAGCAAATGAAGATGTTTAGTCGCTTATATGTGGCCGCTAATCCTAGCTTTGTACTCAGATTCTTTTTGATGATTGAAGTAGGTATGCTTCTCGTATGGGAGTACCTAGAGGATTTCTACAAGTCTATTGTCAAGAAACCCTAAAGTATCCTTTAGTTGGATTGTGGATAGACCCGAACTCACTTAGGTTAGACATGAAACCATCTTGGATAGCTTCTAAGTAGCTTTCAAGTGTCTCCCAACCATCTTCTCTCCCCCACTCGTTAAAGTTTGCGACAGGGGTAATAGTGATCTTACTTAGACCTGTATAGAGTGGGCTATCTTCTTTTTGTGCGTCTATATCAACACCTAGCTTTGAAGAGTGCAACCAGTTTCTTCTGAACTTTCTGCTCCCTCCATAATGGATCACGATTTCTTCTTTGGAGTTTTTTTCAATGATGATGTTAGGCAGTCGTAAGTGTTTTGGTGTAGTCAGATGGAGAGACAACCCACCACTTGATAACCACAGATCGTGTTCCCAACCTATTTTATCAACAAAGTTACCGATCTGTAATGTAAAATGCTCAAGATCACCCACATCTTGAAAATACATACTAGCGAACCAAAGTACAACCTTACCGCTCTTAGATTCGGTCTTTACGGATTTACCGAAGAACTGTTGAGCTTCAAGTGCGATTTCATCGTTAATGTTTTTCATATCTTCTACTCCTTTACGAGATGGAGGGGTCATAAACGGTCTACAAATTGTATAAGGGTATTGTCATTAACCCAAACCACAATGGAGGTCGCATGAGCGATAAGTGGAAGGCTGGACCCGAAGTCCAAGATCAAATCAATCACCTTATAGGGAACGCACACCCTCACCTCGCTGACATCATGGATGACATCGTAGTTATCTTTAAAGAGAAATGTTCACGCAAGGGTGGGCGACCTATTCTCGGCAAAACCTCTAAAGCACCTGGTATTCTTTCAGTGCTTGGAGAACACAGTTATGAGTTCGTCATTGAGCTTGGGGCTGACTGCTGGAACAACCTCAACGAAGCACAGCGTATGGCTCTCTTGGATCATCTTCTCTGTTTCATCGGAGGTGAAGAAGACGAGAAATCTGGCGAGATGAAATATTATCTTTCTACTCCAGATGTCTTTTATTTCTCAGAGGAAGTTGCTCGCAACGGAAGTTGGCGTGAAGAGATCCTGCCCGATGGTGTACCCGAAGAAGAAGGTTCTGATGCACCTTTGTTAGACCCTATCGGTTAAAGGAGCGTGTTGTGAAGTACGCAAAGTATGAAAAGATTGATGGAAAAGAGCAACTTGTCGTTGTGACTCGTGATGAACTCATTCGTTTGGTTGGGTCAGAAGAAGTAGACCAATACATCTATGATAATGGCTATACAGACTACTCCGATGAGACATTCAACAACTACCAACAGGCTACAGCACAAACTGCTAAGTACCCACCCGACCAAGCCCTTGAGTATCTTTCACTCGGCATCTCTTCGGAAGCAGGTGAGGTAGCGGGTAAGATGAAGAAGTGGATTCGTGATGGAGACAGCAAGATGACTCGTGAGGAGTGGGTTCAAGCTATGTCATCAGAAATCGGTGATGTGCTTTGGTACGCCGCTCGCCTCGCTGATGAGCTTGGTTTAAGTCTCTCACAGATTGCAGAGGACAATATGGATAAGCTCTTAGATCGCAAGGCGAGGGGCGTTATTGGTGGTAGTGGGGATAACCGATAGACTATTTAGCCTCTAGCCCAACGATTGAATAGTTTCCAAGCAGAGTCATACTCACCGATATGATCTACTGAAGGCTCACCTTGTAAGTCAACACTTACAATAGCGGCAAAGTCATACTCACTGCACTCGACAAAAAAGAAGAAATGATCTCCCCTCTTAGCAGGTCTACCTGCTGAGGTGGACTCAACTTCCAATTCATAGGTTAAGAGTCGAGGGGAGAGATCATCAATGTCCTCTCCTTGCTCCTCCATCATATCTTCAAACTCACCGTCATTGAGGATTTCGTATGCAACATCTTCAAGATCAATAAGCTCGATTACAGCTTCGACATCGACAAGTTCTCCATCTTCGTCAACTTCGACTTCATTTCTTCGTGATTGTTTCTCAAGACGAGCAATCCTCATCTCAAGATTTCTGATAATTTCTGACGCTGATCTTCTCATGGGTATTCTCCATTTGGTAGGGGGGGTTGAAAGTAGTCACATACACACAGGTATAAATAAACTATCAATAACTTGTTTATAACTTGCCTTAGTAAAAAAAACTGAGGTGAGTATGAGACTTGTTTGTATTTCAGACACCCACAATCAGCATGGTAAGCTTGAGTTGCCCGATGGAGATGTTCTAATCCACGCAGGAGATTGGACAGGTACAGGTACAGCAAAACAAGTAATCTCATTTATAAGATGGTTTTCTAGTCAGCCCCACAAGCATAAGATATTGATAGCAGGAAACCATGAAGTTACTTTTGACGGACCTTTCTACGATGTGAACTGGAATAAGTTCCACACGAAGTTGCCTCATAGATCGCATGATCTGAAGTCCTATGTACTTAGAGAGGAAGGCATACACTATCTTGAGGACACAGAGGTTGTTATAGAGGGTGTTAAGTTCTACGGTAGTCCATGTCAGCCTTCTTTTGGAGGTTGGGCTTTTAATGTAGACAGGGGTTTACCGATCCGAGCAGTTTGGGAAAATATACCAGATGACACCGATGTTTTGATAACTCATGGTCCACCGTATGGGTACGGTGATAAGTTAGCTTGTGGAGAGCGTGTGGGATGTAAAGATTTACTTGATGTTGTTACATCGAGAGTAAAGCCTAAAGTCCACATTTATGGTCATATACATGAGGGGTATGGCACATACGACTTAGAGGGTATAAAGCTGATTAACCCTTCTAGTTGTAATGAGCACTATAAGATTACAAATGACCCTATCGTATACGATTTAGAATAGACCTTCAGACCATACCAAGAACTTGTTGTCGAGGAACTGAATATAGTCTTTTGCTCTTTGATTTCTAGTGAGTTTGATAGCGTGATCAAAGTCTCCACCCCAAAGAGCTTCAGACTTATCTGAGGAGTCATCTCCAAACTCTGGGTCTAACTTGATGAGTTCATCAATGTGGTCAAGGAGGAAATCCTCGAATCTCATCTTAGCTACTCTTTTAGCACTAGCTCTGCGAGCCAGTTCACGACCTGTGGTTTCACGATCAAAACTTGATCTTGTTCGTCTTTCATCAAGAAGTGACTTGTCAATTTGTTGGTAGCCTTCATCATCTTGATAGATAGTCGCCCATTTATTATTATCTTCACAATGTACTAGAGCATAGAGACTGTTCTTGTCCTCTCTATCCTCTTTTACAGATAAAACTTTGACTTCATTAAACCCAATATCAAAGAGCTTATCTTCTATAAATTCAGAAACTTCAAACTTTGTTTTTGCTACTCTTTTGGCACTAGCTCTTCGAGTCCTCCCAAAATTCTCGACTTGATCTCTAATCGCCATGATAACTTCTTTGACTCTACGATCTTTTGTTAAAGACATGGCGTGATCAAAGTCTCCACTATGCAGTGCTTCTTCCTTACTTTCGGCAATCCAAGAATCACCTCCCCAAATATATTCGGGGTCTAGTTTTTCTAACTCTTCTCGAAAGTCTTCGATAGCGTTTCCTATAATTCTACCAAATCCGGCATTTTTTCTCATCTCAATCTCACTTTGTTTGCTAGTTGAAGGGAAAGGGGTTGGGTTATATTTAGATGCCATGTCAACCATCTCCCTATCTTCATGTGTGAGTCGTTGTCTGTACCATTCGCTACCCATAGAGATGAGAGCATAGTTGGTGCGATCAAGAGAACGCTCTAGTTTAGATAAGTGTCTAGGTAGAGCCTCAAAGTTATCTCCACAACGCTTATATATTTCATCAGCTAGTTGGGTGTTTTCTTTGATCGCTTCGATCATTTGGTTCATGTGTGTACGAACAATATGAGCTTCGACTCTCGCAGAGGATACTCCTTGTGAGAGGATAGACCAAGATGCTTGGCTTGAAGATTTCTTTTTCATTGATGTTCTCCTTGTATCTTAATCTAAGATCGGTAATAGAATAACTATTACTCAAGTTCCTCTGGTATATCGAATCGTATAGATCTTCTATACTTATCTCTATATCCAATTTTAGCTTCTACTTGGTGCTTACAAGGGGTCATCTTTCCTGTCTTGATCTTGTGTGCGATTAGATCGTAATCCATGAGATCACCAGGCAATGCCATGATGATATAAGGGTTAGATATATCAGTCGGTAGATCTTTAGGTTCAACTACAAGCACAACTGCTGTTGAAGTAGAAATCCAACCCTTAATATGGATGGTTTGGTTAGAGGCAAGGATTGTAGTGTAAGGTTTCAAGTCGATGGCAGTACCATTTGATCCGAAAGACTTGAGGACGGCTACAGAACCCTTTTTAGTCCAATATTGTGGGATAGTCGGTGTGTTTGGCTCTTTTTCCCACCATAATAAGAGATCTTCCGGCTCTCTAATGCAAGCAACCAGACTAGAGACTTTTGTGATTAAATCCATGAATACTACCCTCTGATTTTGAATCTGGTTTTCCAGTTTGGTGCGTAATTGTCCAACACACTACGATTCACCCTTGAGACTAATCTAGGCTCAAGTACATTCCCAAGAACTTCACTTGTCTTAGGTAATCTTGAGCTTTTAGGCATATAAATGTTTCCGTTAGTCTTATCTATAAATGCCACAGCGTGTGTAGACCTTAACTCCAGGTTGGAATAGACTAACTTAATCATAGACTTGCCTATTCTAACTTCTAAGTCTAAAGCATTAGCGATTTTATAAGTCGCTTCTGTGATGGCTTCTAAATTGCTCTCTGGTGATGTTGGTCTTGTAGGTTCGGGTGTTTGATCAACGACTTCATTTGAGGTTGTTCGAGTAGCTTCTGTGATAGCGTTCATAGTCCTCCAACGAGGCTTTAAACTACTCATCCTCTCATGCCCTAAGCATACCTCTAAGTTATTGTCTGTAATGTTTGCGAGGTTTAAATTGAGGTTCGGTTTGGCCTTCGTTTTTGGAGCGAAGAAATTACCTGTTGCATAATCAATGAACATATAAGCGTGTGTCGAACCTACAGCTTCATTGGTGTAGATAAATAGTCCGTACTTACGACCCTTCTTAAAAGTTAAGGTAAGACGACTAGCTAGAGCCTCACAAGTCTGAACCATTTCATTCTTACTAGGTCGAGTCACTTCTACTTGAGTTCTAGTTTGAATCTCTCCACTCTCTGTAGGCTCAAAGATTTCTGTAAAGTTTGAGCCATCGGGTTCATAATTCACGCCATCAATAATGATACTGTTGAACGCATCTAAAGTTTTAGGGTGGAGTTTCCCTACAGCCTTGTAAGAGAGTGCTTCACAAAAGTGTTCTTCAGCACTAGTGGTTGCGTACTTTGTCGGGAAGATTCCAGTCCTTGCTTTAATGAAATCTATTATATGCTTTTCTTTGTAACCACCGATGATATTTCCATCTTCTGTTTCCAAGTAAACCCCATTAGGACGCACCAAGTAGATAAAAGCTCTTTGGTCGCCTTTAGCTCCTATAACTGTCTTAGTACGCTTTTTCGTAGCGTAAAGACCGATGTCTTTTTCTACCCAATCTCTAAGGTTGATCCGTTGTGCATAGTGGCAACTACGGTCATACAACTGCCATAACATCTTTTTGTTTTTGGGGAGGATCTTTTGGTAATATCTGTGTCCGATCTCGTGGATGAATGTCTTGATGAACTCATCCTTATCTCTACTCATGTATTTCATGGTAATGTCGTCTTTGACTCTGTTATACCAGGCATACCAGCTCGCTCTTTCGAGCTTCTCGACTAGAACAACATCCCCATAGAGTGCTTGAGGAAATTTGGGAGCTAAAGAGTTCGTGCAAAAGGTAAGTGCTCTAGTGCAAGCATCTACCATCTCTTCAACTTTATCACTGCTGAGGTTGATTGGATTAGTCAAAGTAAAAGGTCCAACCTCTACGGAGTTATCTCCTTCTTCTCTCAAGGGGTGTTTAAAGAGATCAAGCATATCAGTGATATGTTTTTTTCTGTCCATCATCCACTTATGTGTGTTGAACCTTTTACTACGAGGTAGCTTAACCTTATTCTTGATCGCTCTAACTCTTTTCGATTTACTTTCGGGAAAGTTGATCTTATGGAATAAGAAATCAGCTAGATGGCAAGAAAAGATAATAGCTTTAACACTTGCTGTATTGTATTGGAGCACACTATCACCAACAAATTCGATAGCCTCTATAATAGGACTGTCATAGGTTTTGCCTCTTATGAGTCCTTGCCATTCACCTATTTTGCAGTTTCTTAAATGGCTGTAACTGGCAATCCTTTTCATATCACCACCTAATTTTGAACTTAACTTTTAGTTGGAGGTCTTCTTTAACCACTTCCTCTGGAGGTCGAGTGTCATAAGAGTAGTTAAACTCATTGACGACAGAGAATACCTTATCTACTTTGAACTCTAATGAACCAGTACCTAAAATACGAAAGTCAGAAGGGTCATTAAAGAGGGGTTGGTAATAGGCAATAATTTGTCCTTTGACTCTGTTCTTCCATTGTTTACCTAGTCTGATATAGGAAGTTCCCCTAGCGTCTAACCTGCCCTCTTTTAAGCCCTCTATTTGCTCATAGTCAGACATACCTCCTAGACCTATGGCTAGATGGTTTTCAAACGCAGTGAACCTTAATCCTGCACCAGTCAACTGTCGGAGTTGAAGGAGTCTGAACTCATCTTTTTGGTTTTGGGTGAATATTTCTGTACCTACATGGTTCAACCACATAGCAGTCCACCTTAAATGAGAATATACAGCGTTGTTGAACGGCTCTCCATCCTCTTCTCCGTATGAGACAGAACCTAGAACTAAGTTGTGGTGTATGCCACTAATATAATCTATTCTCAAGTCAGCTTGGTATTGGAATACTTGAACATTACCTCTTTGGAGAGATAGTCCGACTTGACTTGAGCCATGTAATCCTTGCTTATCTCCACCTCGGTCAGATTCAATGTTTACAACCTGCCCCCAAGCCATCATGGGGAACATTAAAATAAAGATAAGCAAGGCTCTCATTACAGGATCTCCACAGGGTAGTTTTCAAGTAGGAGTCTTGTAAGAGGACAACGCTTCTTCTTAGAGTGTGTCTCTAAATAAGGCACATGATTTCTGCTCTTTTTGTGGAGACTGTGAGCAACTTCACCAGAGTACAAGATGAGATCAGTAATAGCCTTGTGTGAAGCTCTTGCACAACTAGGTTTGAACCCTAGAGGACCAGCTACCATACGCTTCGGCTTCTGATTAAGTAAGCAAGCTCCACCAAGAGCTTTACTCGCATTACAGTTTGAACCTTGGCAACGAGTGCTGAAATAAGTACCTGCTTCGGGGTGTTTACTTTCCACAATACGAGCGAGTTGGTCTACTTTCTTTTGTAACTTACGCAGAGCGACTTCGACATCATTTTGAACAGCTTTGGTGAACCCATAGTTTCCACTAGCCGCTGTTTTGTTCATGTATGCAGAAGCTACTCTACTTGCTTGACGCAAAGTAGCCTTAGACTTTTTAACCAAGTCATCAACTTCTCTTCTAAGTCGTTTGATATTCTTGTCAGCCTTTTCCATCGCTCTGTAGTAGTGTCCAAAACTAGGGCTGTAAGCATCACGACCATGAGTATCTACTAGATCTTGCTCATTTTCTTCTGCTCTTTCCCAGTTTTGATAGATCCTACGGTCAATCATACCTAGATCAAGAAGACCTTTGATGTCCATGTCATCAATACATTTTTCAGCTCGGTCAATTTGGTCTTGGATCTCTAAGGATCTTTCAATCAGATTTTCGGATATTTCGTGCCTACTCATTTCACCACTCCAAATCGTCAATGATGTCATAGTATCGAGCTTCTTTACCCATTTCTTCTTTGTTGTCTTCAATAATGCTAGGGTCTGGTGCTTCTCCTGGTGAAGTTACAGCTCCCTCGTACTCTAAAAACTCCTCTGGTACATTGCCCTCTTCTCTAGCCTTTGCGTACTCTTCTTGCCCCTTTTCTCCCCTAGAATACCTTGAGTATTTATCGAACTCTGCCATGATCCCCATATCATCAATGATTTCATCATCAGCAAATCTAATAACCTCATCATCTTCTCCATGAGGGTGATCATCACGATAACCACGATAACGAGCAACATCATTTAGTTTGGAGTAGGCTTGAGAGATCTTGTCTTCAACCCAATCATCGAGTCCTTCATTACCAATGTCATCAACGATGAAGTCAGCCATATCTCCCATCTCACGAAGGTTCTGTCGGCTCATGTATGAACCAGATTCTTCATGGTCTTTAGCAGAGCGAATGTTATCATCATGGATGCGAATACGATATACACCCTCAGAGATGTCAGATGTACCACGCTCTACAAATCCCTTATGGTTTCTTTTAACAAGGTTATAAATATCACTTAAGAGGTCTGATAGTTCCTCTCGTTCAATCATGCCCTCTGTTTCTTCTTCCATCTCATCTTCTTCATAACCCTCGTAGTCATCTAGGTCATAAACATCCCAGCTACCCCATTGGATAAGAAGATCAGTACCATCATAGTCAGAATCAAGTTCAACGCTTAGGGGTGTTCCCCTAAGCTCCCTTTCAACTTTTCTTATGAGTGATGAGTAATCAGAAGCTGTGCGACCAAGGCCGATGTCATCAATGATCTCGTAGCGAGCAGTCTTTCCTGCTTCTTCTACGATCTCCTCTTTGCCCTCTTGGATTTCCTCAAGCTTTTCTTCTAGCTCTTTTTGCTCGGAGTCAAGTTCTTGGAAGTCATCAGAATTCATCGCTTTTGCACGATTCTTGACGACATCCTTGTTTATCTCGGTCTGCTCGTCAAAGGTTTCAGCGGCTTCTGGATTGTCTTTTTTCCATTGCTCGAACTCTTTTTTACCTTGAGGACCCGAATGGAATCGAGAACCTTTCATAAATTCAGAGACACGATCAAGACCCATATCGTCTACAATCTCGAACCCCTCAATCTCTTCTGCATCAATGTCATCACCGAAAAAGTCAGCTTCAAAATCGTCAGCAATAACTTCGTCTTTGACATTTCCTGGACCACCTTTTAATGGTTTGATCCCCATATTTACTTGGACGACATTTTCACCTAAGAAATCAGCGGCATTTCTTTCACCATAATCTGGTTGAAGGCGAAGGGGTTGTTGAGGGTATCGAAGCTCCATGTGCTTCTGAGCAATTTTTTGTGCGAGTCGCTTTAACATTTTTGATCTCCTTTGATTTCATATTATCTACAGCAATAGATAAACTATTAAACGGTGGGTAGTCCTACGAGATACTTAACAACATCACCTTTACCCTCTAGGTTTCGGGTGTAACATTTCTTGTTATCATCCCACTCAAGGGGTTTATTGATGATTGCCCTTACTTGATCTTCATCTTGAATGTGGTTTACACCTAGTCTCTTCTTTAAAAGCCTAGCGAATCGAGAGTCAACTTCTGCATACCAGCCTCTCTTTAAGAGAAGTCCCGCACCTTGAGTCAACATAGCGTTCCTACCCTCGCTTGTGCCATCAGACCCGATGAGTCCAATCTTCTTTCCGAAGCGTGTAGAGTTGTAGCTAACAAAAGCGTCTATCTCATCATCGCCATCAACATCAACAACCCAGAAGATGTCGTAGTTGCTCATAAGAGCTGACTTGGAGCTTATGTGTTTACCTACCTTAGAGTAAGAGAGATCATAGATCGTCCAAATCTGTTCTTGCTGATCTTGATCGAATTTTTGTGCAGGAGCTTCTACCCATTTTTTACGCTCAAGGTGAACACGAGCAATCCGCTTTGCCATCCTTTGATGTGCAAATGATCCGAATACTAACTTGTATGCTTCACCTACAGCTTTGAAGTATTTGGGTTTAGCTTTACGCTTTAGTGTAAGGAAGAATTCGATGGGGTTGACATAGGATAAGAAGTCCGATCTTCTTCGTTCTTCTCTGCTTATCTGTTGACCTGTAAGAGCTTTGAATAATAGGTTTTTATCTTGGGGTTTAAGAGGATTGCCATACTCAATACCTTTCTTTTCATGGTACTTCATCTTTTCCATTATCAGACGAGTAGCATCTCTAAGATCAGTATAAAACTCTACATCGTCTAAGTGATGTCGCCCCAATTGATCTTTGCTTCCCCCATAACTTGTTGCCTGATCTTGTTTATATTGTGGAGTACGAATACTTTTTGAAGGTCGTCCTGCAAGTGCTTTTGAAGAATAGAATCCAAAGAAACTCTTTATCTTTAGAGCAATGAAAGAAAGGATTGTCTGACCTACATGAGTCATTTCGTGAACAACAACCCTGTGGATATGGTTGGCAGTAGCTCTTGGTTCAGGGATTAGACCAGACGAGTCCACTCTTTCTTCGGCATCTACAATAGGCATGGAAAATGTTAAAGTCCCAGCTTGCCAATATGGGTTTTCTTTCGACACTTCAATACGAACCTTGATGGAAGATAAACTCTCAATCTCGTTCTCAAGATTGTTTGCTCTCTCAATAACACTGTCAAGATCCTCTTGTAACTCTATTAACTCCTCTTCCATCTCCTCTTTAGTGTAGTTTTCAAACCTCCCTAAACCCTGATCCATCTTCAACTTTTTATTTTCAAGTCGTTCTTTGGTCTTCTTCAACATCTTCGTTTTTACATCGACAATCATTTCTCGATGTTCTTCCAAAGACTTTTGGTCAACATACCATTCGTCAAGGTAGATCGGAAATTTTACATCCTTGATCTCACCTTTTTTCATAGGTTTTAACTTAACTGTGATGAGTTTCTTAAACCCTTTAATCTTCTCTTTGAGAGATGGAATCTGTCTCTCGCCATAAGACAAACGATTTTCCATAGCTTCAAGGTTAGGTTGTATATTATTCTCAACTAACTCTTTAACAGATTTTCTCTTTTCTGGATCTTTAACTCCAGAGAATGATTTCTGTTTGAGTTCACTTATATAACCCATCCCAAAGAACCTATAAGACATACTGACAAGTTCTTTGTACTTATTAAAAATGTCTCTTGTACCTCTAGTCTCAACCACCTCTCTGATTTCTTCAATCACAGTTAAAAGAGGTTCATATCTTTCTTCCTCTTTCTCCCTGTACTTTTTGTACTCTCGAACTTTTCGGTTGAGGGCTTTGACATAGTTAGCCGCAACTTGAGAGATGATGTATTCATACACATCTTGTGTCATCATAACTGGTGGTTTCATTAGACCTGCGTGTTTCATTGTATTTATCCCTTACACTAGAGGCTTGCCGAATAAGGCTTTGGTGTGTCTGCCGATTGACCCTAACGATCTGCTGTAATAACCATCTTCTTCGAGGATGATGTCGCCTTTAAAACCCATAATCGCCATGATCACATCTGGGTCTTTGATGTTATCCATCCCACCTCTTCGTAAAATTTCTTCAATCTTGTCAGACGCTTCTGTGTAATATCCTCTTTGTTTGAGGAGATTGAGCATCTTAACTATGACAGCCTTTTTAGACTTCCTTGTTCCGTCATGCCCCAGAGCCGCAATCTTCTTGCCGAAGCGTGTGCTTTTCATGGCAATGAAAATGTCAATGTCTGGATCATCATCGTTATCAATGACCTCGAAGATCGGGTACTTTTTGATTAGCTCTTCTTTAGACCCTATGTGCTTTCCGATAGATCCATAAGCAATGTCATATAGAGTCCATAGATTACCCTCTTGCTCGGAGTCAAAACGGTTGTTCTTAGTCTCTAACCATTTATCCTTCTCTAAGAAGACTCTAGCAACACGCTCTGCCATTGTCTCTCTGCGTAGGTCTTTCTTGTGCTTACGCTTACGAGATCTACCTTTGGCGACATCTTGATTTCTATTCTTGTGCTTGCCTTTACCAGAACTGCCGACTCCTGTTCCATCGAACATCCCTTGAGCGTTAGGATCACGATACTTAGGGATTGAAGGTTCTTGGTTTTTCTTCTTTTTACTCGCCATTATTTGACGACCATCTTCAGTAATCTCACGCTCAATCATAAGGGCAGGTCTGCGTACTAAGTAGTTAGGCCATTTCTCATACCATTTAGCATAGAAATCGTCCTCACCTACTTCACGAGTGGTCTTGTCGGGATTAGGCATATTGGGGTCAGCTACATGAACAACATAGCTTCCTTTTTCACCAGTCACATCAAAGATCAAGCTCGCATGACTCCAATCTCGACCCTCTGGGTTCCATGCGATGAGTACAGGTTTACCTTGATCCGTCCAAGACTTTACTTGGGTTAGAGTGGCTGGTGTGGTGAGGGTAGCTCTACACCCATAATATTGAGCACAAGCTAATACTTCTTCCCATCTAGCCCCTTGCATGGGTTTAGCACCAATCACTTGATTGACTTGATCCTCGTTACATTTAACCCCTACTGCATTAAGTGCCATGCAGGTGGATGTAGATACACAACTAAACTGTGAACGCTGTCGTATTGGGTTCACATCAGCTTTTGCTAATCTTCTCATAATAGGTAGACCTTTCTATTGTTAGGAAAGGTCTACCTATAAAGAGTTTACAAATCCATTTCTTCAAGATCTGATAAGTCTCTTGAAAGGATGTTCTTCAGAATAGATCTTTCATCAAACACACCATCTTTTTGTTTGACTTTTCTCTCGTCCACAGGAAGGTAAAATACCTTCTTTTCTTTACCCTCTCGATTGGTGTGCATATCAATGTATTCAAGTTCGCAGTAGAATAACGCATACCCACCATACCCACCTAGAAAAAACTCAAATTGATCTTCGACATCAACAGCGACATATTTGTTTTCGTCACCTCGATCTGCTCGCTCATCTTCTTCAGCTTTAAGAAAATCAAAGATTAGAGAGTTCAAATGATCTCGTCCTCTGCGACCTAGTTCAACTAGGGCATCTGGTCTTCTTGTGAAACTTGATTTTTCAAGTCGTGCTATTCTTTGCTCAAGCTCATGGACGACATCAGAAGCCCTACGAGTCCTAACACCACTGAGTCGATCTTCGAGGTCTTGTAGTTGTAGGGCATCAAGATTGAGTCTTTGCTCTTGAGCTTCAAGTTCTTCAAGACGCTCTTGTTCTCGAATCAAAGGCTCAAAGTGTTGGATGTCAGCAATGAAGTCTCTAACTCTTCTGATTTCTTCATCGAGATCTTCAAGATCAAGGCTCTTGATATATCCAACATTAACTTTACCCGCATCACCATCAAGTTGTTTGTAAACTTTGAGGAGGTTATACAGGTCGATTCTCTTACCAGATGATTTTCTCATTTCTTATCTCCTTTTAAATTTCGACTTGCTCAGATTTATTAGAATGTAACCTTTTTCTCCTATATCAATCGTATAGTCCTCACCGTAGCCCGATTTGAGCTTTTGGAATATGGGGTATTTTCTTGTTAGGAGTTTTTTAAGATCATTGGTTAGAGGACCAGCCCAATCATCCCACCATGCTTCTTCATCCCAACCATCTGGATCACAATCCTCGTCATCCTCATCACAGTCATGGTAAAATCCGACATAGTGGTCGAGTCTATGTCTATTCATAGGTTCTATATCTAAGAGCCAGGTATCTCCCTCTTCAACTAGATCCACACCATCCATACGACTACCATTTGGGGTACTTGACCTGCACAAGAAATCGTATACCTCTTGAGCTGTCGGTAGTTGTTCTTGTCGAGATCTCGGTGCTGATCTAGTAGGTGTTCGTTGTCGAACAGGTCTTGGAGTAGAAGGCTGTTGGATAACTCTTGGAGAGGGTTGTCTACCTGTTGGATTAGACCTAAAAGAATCCGCTAAGTCTGACGCATTGTTCCTGTGCATCATCTTTCTGATTAATTTAAGATCTCGATCCGAAAGGTCGCCGCCGTCTTTAAGGACTTGTAGATACCCACCAAGCTCAACGATCATTCTCGTGTTAGTTCGGTTTTGAGCCATGAAATCTCTAAGGATTTTGTAGGCTTCTGTCTTAGTGGTCGCTTGTTTTTCAAGACGGGCGACCCTACGCTCAAGGTTACGAATTAACTCATTAGCAGTTCTCATAGTAAGTTTCCTTTATCACCAAGGTTCGTAATCTGATTCGGCAAATTAGTAGCCACCATCATCTTCGTATTCATATTGACCAACAGCATCCCATGAAACATAGAACTTTAAGTTCCCATCAGAGTCAAAGCTCCCACGCCCCCATACGAGTCTTGAAATATAAAGACTTGCACCACTTTCAGTCTCTATATCCATTGCATAGAGTCCATCATCGGGCCAATTATCTCCAGTATAATCTTCCATCTCGTAAGACTCTTGTTCATTACCTCCTAGAGCTTCAAATTCATTCATATCAATCAAGTTTGCAATGAAATCGAAGTCTGGATGTACTTTGATCGGATTACTTGCAGGCAATGTATCGAGAGAAATGGTCAAATACCCTTTCCCTTCAGCATCAACATCAACCATTGTATTCCTACCATAAGAATAGTATCCCCTCTCGCTCCCATACTCATAAGAAAACCCACCATCATCTGGATCATAATTTTCTTCTTCATTGTATGAAATGCCTTTGTAGTTTTCTATATAGAACAAGTCCGCAGGGTTAGATAAGTCAACCTCCTTTTGATAGATGAGATCAAAGAGGTCTTGTGTGCTGTTCAGAGAATATTCTCTTAGTGATACTCCAATCGTCTTTAACATCCTTAAAACAGTACGCTCTTTTTTGGGAGCAAAGTCCCTGCAATACTGTGCGAAAACTTTGCCAAGACTCTCTACGCTCACCACATAGTTTGCGACAAGGATGTTTGAGATTCGAGCGATGCGTTTATCACCGAGCCAGAGGTTATTTGAGGTCAACCCTAACCCTTTGCTTAAAATGAGTGCTTCTCTGTGCTTATTCAAGTTGTGAGAGAGTGCGTTTAATAAAACCAGTTCTAAGTCTTTTGGTTTCATTTTTTTGCCAAGTTGATTGATGGCATTAACTTCATTATTAGCTACTGTGTAAACAGTATTATGTGAAGCCTTTTTAGCCTCTAGTCTTGCGATCCTCATTTCGAGACTTCTGATTATTTCCGAAGCTGATCTTCTCATGGTTTTACTCCTTAGTATTTGAGATCTAGTCCGAGTTTGCCATCTGTACCTGGTACTTTACAGCAGATACCTACGACTGTGGGGTCTACACCGATAGCGGCGTTAAGATTAGCGTCTGGATCATTACATAACAACCCATTCTCGCTAACCTTAAGGGGGTCATTAAGGTTATAGGTGATAGGACCAGCGTTGCGTTGTCCATTGACAGCTAAGGCAGTTGTTTCAAACTCTTTGAAAAGAATTCTAGCACCACCATTAACGAGGGTAAGGACAGCCGCCCCCGAAGCAGAGGCCAAAGCACCTGTATTTTGATATGAGGTAAAGTTCCGATAAGTAGACTGTCGGGCATCAGCATAATTTTCTGATCCGTACAAGACAAAACCTGCGACATATACCCCATTCGATTTCTCTACGGTAAATTCAGACACATTGTCATCGTTAGGTACATAGTGTACCCAAGTACCGCCTTTCCACCCTGTCCTACGCATAACAGGACCAGCAGTGCAGGGGGTTTTATCACCATTCTTTAGTACATCAATGTCATCGGTAGTTAAGTTAAGATCAATAGACATTATGCCTTACCTCCATTTTCAATCTCGCCTTGTTGCTTCTTTTCGTGCAATACCTTTTTAACCGCTTTAGCCATTTCTTTCTTTTCAAGGTGTCTTTCAACTACCTTCTCAACCAAGTCTTTTTTGACTTTAATCTTATCAGTTTCTTTGGTTGTTGGGGGCTTGGATTTAGGTGCTTCTTCAAAGGATTTAGGAACGCCTTTAATCGGTTCTTCTGTTTTCACGATGAACTGATTGAGGGTGCTTAACTGTTTTCCTCCAGGCTTCTTGACGATTTCTTCGGGAGGTGGAGGGGCGATGACCGCTTCGCTCTCGATGAGCTTATCCTCCTTCTTCATCTCACCCGACTGAACAGCTTTCTCGGCTGTGTCTACTTTGTTGGTGATTGCTTTGGACTCAGCTAAATTCCTCACCGATCTTTTAGTCGGATTATCGAAGAAAGCAGACTCAGCAGACTGTGCTTGTTCAAGCTCTGCTACTCGCCTCATCAAACTGGCGATTCTATATCTAAGGTTGCTCATACTAAACTCCTAAAGGTCTAGTGTAGGCAACCTCATAAATAAACTATTACTTATCTGTATATCTTGGTGAGTCAAAGTCACTATGGACAAACTCATTAAAGGGAACACTCCACTGATAGTCGGAGTAGTATTCCTCCACTAAGTGGACTCGATCACCTCTTGACCATACCACCGTATCACCAAACTCATCTGCGTCCACAGGGCAAGAGCAGATGTATTTGGTGTCGGACTCTTTTATTAGTTTCCTAATTGTGTCCATAAAGTCTTTTGGCTCAACCCACCCGATCTCTTTACCATGCCCGAACGCAGTGCGTCTTGGCTCATACTCACTGATGTGATAGCATAGGTCTTGGTATTCGTCTTGGTCGTAAGTCATACCCTATACCTTTCGATCTCTTGTTTAGGGGCTAGGTTCGGGTCTTGGGTAAACTCAAACCAGAGTTTGATTTTAACCCATGCCTTGGTAGCTACCCCATTCTTGTATAGTTTTGTCCTATCCTCGATGTCGATGATGTCTTCATCTGGCACATTATGTTTTTCAACATAGTCAATCGTTACCCACCTCTCCTTGAAATGAGATGGAATGTTGCGTGGGGTGTAGTGTTCGGGAGTCGTATAGGTACTTCTTTCCTTTTGTTGAGATGGCTCAATGCTGTAGTAGCTAGTCTTATACTGCCTATACTTTTGCTTGAACTTTAGACCTTTTCTTTTAGCCTTTTTTGACTTTTGACTCGACCATTTAACATTCCTATCCTCAAAGATTTTATTCTTAACATTGAACTTGCCCTCCTTAATCATATTGAGTGCGATCAGAGTCTTGAACACGCACTCATATAAGGGTGCTACAATTCTGTAGTCATCCTTATCTTTACGATCTTCTAAGAACTTGTTCATCTCATCAAAGGTATTGTGTGGAGTTGGTCTAGTAATAAAATCCCCACGCCATAAGTCCATATTGTCTAAATGAACTATAAAATAAGAATATGGAGGTTGAAGCACACTAAATGCTTTGAAACCTAAATCTTCTCCTACATATTTTTTGTAGTTAGGTATTAAGACATCTTTTAAGAACTTCTGTTCTTTGACAAAGGTTATACCTACGATTAGTTTTTCTTCTGAACTCGACCCTTCACTTGAAGCTCTATGGAATCCTTTAATAATTCCGTTCTCATTCATTCTCTTCAAATTCTGAATCTTGAATCCAAAGTCTTTAACATTCACCCAGACACAATTCTTTTCAAAATCGGGCAAAGATATAATTCCGTCCACATCAAATGTGGATTCGTTTATGTGTTCTAGGACTGACTTATCTAAAACTATATTTGTCGGTTTTCTTTTCCTAGTCATGTTCATGGAAGCTATAGTCAGCATATTTCTGAACTGACCCATTCTTTGTGAAACATCTAATTTACCGAGTCTTTTTTCAGATTCCTTCCAATCCCATTCTATTATTTTTTCTGGGTCTTTATTCCATTGGGCTTCCCATTGGTCTAACTTTTTAAAACCAGAAGGTTTTGTGTCTCTCTTAGTAAGGTACTCAAACGAGTCTTTAGGTGGTTTATGTGTTCTCATAGTATTCTCCTAATTATACCCTATACCTCTCGAACTCTTGGGTAGGGGCTAGGTTCGGGTCTTGGGTAAACTCATGCCACAGCTTGATTTTGACCCATGTCTTGGTGGCATCTCCTGCTTTATAGTTTCGGGTACGATCTTCGATGTCGATGATGTCCTCGTCTACAACTTGGTGCTTCTCCACATAGGCTAAGGTTACCCATCGCTCTTTGTAGTGGCTACGCACATTGCGAGGGGTGTAGTGTTGGGGAGGGGTGTAGTTCCTAGCACCAGTCTCTTTTGGTTCGCTATCCACATGGCGAAAAGTGGTAGTGCGAAACTCTCTGTACTTCTGCTTAAACCTTGCCCTTTTTGACTTGCCCTTGCTCTTGCCCTTTGACTTGATCTTTGTTCGTCCATGAGGGAAGCGATTGTCTTGATACACGCTTGTATCTGGAACGAACTGTCCATTGTGGATCATCTCAAGTGCTGTTAGCCCAAAGGCCGCTACTTTAGCGTAGCCCATTTTTGGAGAGATCTCACCTCGCTTTTCGTGAGCTACGAACTCACCAAACGAAAGCTCTCTATTCAAAGGGAAAGCATAAAAGTATCCACTAGTAGCGTGGACATAGCACCAATACTTTGGTTGAGTATTTGCAAACTTTTCTTGGCTGTATTTAGATATAAAGTGTTTCCCCCAACCTCCAGGATCTTTTACCCACGATGGTGTCTCCACTAAAAGGATGCCTTTCACCCTTTCAATAGTTCCACCAACACCAGTAATGTCGGGGTTGATTGGCATACCCCAACTTGAGAGGTCAATCCACAACATCCCTTTCTCAAGGTGTGGGATTGTGATCTCCTCTTTTAAGGGAGTGTTTTTAAGATACTCTTTGACGCTACGATCAAGGATGATGTCAGCAGGTCGCTTTTTGAGGTACTCTAAAGCACAGTAAAAGTCCATTAGGGGATTACTCCCCGCTTCAACGAACTCATAAAAGTCCTCATCATGTTTCTTGTATCCTGTAAAGGATAGAGCGTACTCGGCTTGCTCTTGGGTTGTACCCTTGTGCTTTAGAGCTTCATTGAGCAGATCGGAGGGCATCGTCTGCTTTAGGTGTGCAAGGAATGAACCTCTTGGGATTTTGTGTGAACGCATTTTTGTTCTCCTTTCAGAGTACTCATAAACAAGGGGTTACACACCCACCATACGGTATTCGACAGGTGAGCCACACTTAGGGCATTTACCATCTTCGGTAGGCTCACCTCCGTCAATAAACTGATTCCATTGACAGATGTGAGGCTCAACTGACTTGATGTGCTTACAAGGCTTTTTATCCCATAGCTCTCCCTTCTGAAACTTGAAGGCAGGGCAAGTGCAAGTCCATACTCCAAGACGCTCTAAGAGTTCAACTTGGTAGGTATTACCTTTGCTCCCCTGCACCTCAAAGATTTTAAAGGGAGCAGAACACTGTGCATAGGGATGGTAAGTTAAGTCGGGCATGAGTTTTCTTTCGCAGGGTCATAGTAGGATGTAAACTCGATATACACCCATTCTTGGCATTTCTGATCTATCCATTTGAGTGCTAGATCGGGGTCGGTGGTGAAAAGGTCAATCTCGTTATTCCCATTGTCCTTTTTGAGTATTGGAAATCCTTCAAGTACCATTTGGTTGATAGTGTCTAAACCACTCCCATAGGGAAGTGAGGTGAAATACTTTAGTTTCATGCGTGTCTCCTATAGGGTGCTACGAAGCCGAATGTTCGCTCGGCAATCCCAATATGCCTTAGACACCTCCATTTGAGCGATGTACTCGTCCTCAGTCATATCAGTGAGCGTTCCCCCATCAAGACCCTTATAGTTGGCTTCAAGAGCAGTGGGTGTGATGGGGGGTGCTTCCATGTTTGTATCCTCACTCGCATTGATGCTGACTAACTGCCAACTAGTAGGGTCGAGCTTGGAGAGATCTTCATCTTCACCTTGTGCGAGAGCGACATCGTTGTAGAACACGAGATCGACTGTCTTAGCGATAGGCTTCTCATCACGCACTACCTCTCGAAAGGGTCGGGGATCTTCCCCCTCGACTCGACTGCGAAAGCCCTCGATGACCTCCTCACCCTCACGAACAAGGGTGATTGCAGAGAAGAACTGATTCATCACCTGCTCGTCAGTAAGACGAGCGAGGATCACCCGACCACCTTGATCATGCGAAGCAGGACGGTAGCCTTCGGACAGGTTCTCCTCCTCGACCTCGTGGAGAAGGAGAGCGACCTGTTCAAAGGTCATGGAGCTGTGTGAGAAAGGACTCTCAGCAGTCTGACGAGTTACGAACGGATTTACTGATACTGTGTTGATTGTGATGTTCATCTTGTTCTCTTTCTTGAGTGGGTGGTGATGATGTTTTGCAATAAATAAGGGGTTACGCTTTACCTAACGACTCGACAGAGAGCTTTCGGACAGCGAACCTAAAGTTTTTTTAGCCGAGATCGTTTGCGAGGTCGTTAGCTTCGATCTCTGCGTGGATCTCATCGGTATCAAAGATGACCACTCGCTCATTTGCGATCTTAGCTCTCATCTCTTTGACGGTGTAGACCTCATTGAGATGGAAGATGAAGAGTCGGCAGAGAGCGTTAAGTTCATTCAGTGAGTATGTCATGTAGTCTCCTTTAAGAGTTGGTGGGGTTGAATGTCAGCCCCCGACATAATGTGTATAAATAAGGGGTTACGCTTCGGGCTTGGTTGGGTGTAAATGGTTGATTTGATTCAACAAGCTGACTCGGTAACCCCTTATTTATACCATTATGTAGGTACAGTGCTTACACCTTTCCATCTCAATCGGAGAATAGTTATGACAGCCGAGACTATCCTTTACATCATCCTGTCTCTCTTAAGAGCAGACAATGCAAATAACTTAGACACTCCTGTGGTACACAACCACTTGGTAGAGGTGAGCCAAGCGATTGAAGCTCACGCTTCACGCACAGTACCTGCTGAGAGACTTATCTCGTTAGCGTACAATGAGAGTAGGTTCGGGTATCGCCATGTTCAGCGTGGCACTTTCCCTAAGTCTAGTTGGAATGCCTGTGGCATCTATCAGCAAGTTCCTAAGTTCTCACAGATAGCTACTACCTGTGAGCGGCTTGGAACTGATGTTGACCATGCTACAGAGGTAGCTGTAGCCTACCTTGACTACATGATTGATCGTTGGTCAATCCGAGGTAGTAGTCGTATGGACACTCGAATGTGCCACTACTACAGTGGCAACCGATGTGATGCTGAAGCTAGAGCTTACTCAAGACGACACCGTAAGATCCGTCTAAAGGCTCGTAAACTACGCTCTAAGGCTCGTAGGTCTTTGAACCAACGCTCTACTACTCGTAGAGCTAACAACACTCGTCAGATCACTGTAGAGAGTCTTTTCGCAAATGTAAAACGAAAGACTCGTGATGAGATGACTCGTGAGGAATGGCTTTACGCTTTACGCAATGAGAAAGATGAAGTTCGTAGAGCAGAGCTTGGTTTACCACCTAATCAACTATGAGGAGAAAAGACATGGATAATACTTGGAGAAAAGATAGTCTTAATCACTTAAAGGAGGTTCTAAGCGAGACTTTGACTCTTAAAGGTTTTGAGTTGGTGAATGACTGTAAACAGAAAGTCCATGCCAACTTTAAACTCACAGACGAGACATACTATCAAACATATAAGCACAAAGACTTTGGTGTGATGGAGGTAGAGATCATCCACTACTTAGATGGGAACTACTGGAAAGATAAGATGGGTCGGTCATGGAGATGTGGTGTTAGTTTGAACAACCGAGGTTGGTTTTATAGTTTCTCTGAAGTATCAGATCCTAAAACCATTGCAAAAGACATATACACTAACCAGTGGTACAGGTAAGTCAATGTCTAGGGATAAATACTATAAGGTACTTAATAGACTTCAAACCAAAGCAAAAGAGCAGTTAATGTAAGAGAGGAAAAGAAGATGAGCTATACAAAGAAAGTTGGATCACAGAGGTGTATGAAGAGAATTGAGGTTTGGTACGGACTCAATAAGAGTACACCAGACCAATGGTTTAAGCGTTGGGAGCAGTTTCTTGTTCCTCTTATGGAGGAGATTGGTTATCGACAACAAACCAATCCCCCGATACAAAAGAAGAGAGGTAAGGCTTGGACTAAGGAGCTAACCTTTACTCACCCAAGCCTTGAAAATACCACTCTGTTTCTGTCTCGTAAGCGTAGACAGCAGGGAGGGAAAATCCACTTTGTGTATGGTCTTGCCTATGATGTGGTGATTGATACACTTAGCTCTACTACGCAAAGCTATGAGGTCATGTCAAGGACAAAGGTAGGGGATGCAATCTTAAATCATGTCAGAGAAGGCTGGTCTAAAAGTAGGGAAGCTAAACAAGAAGATTAGTTTAGACCAAACTTTTTACGAGACACAGGTAGAAACCCGAAGCCTGGTGAGATGGAGTCTCCTGTTGAGACTTGATTTCCACTCCCATCAATCTTCATATTGAAGGTTGCCTTTTCCACAGTTCCTGGAGAGAATGTTGCGACCTCTTCAATGTGGTCAGCCCATGCAAGGAGATACCGACTGCCCTCAAATGGTTCTCCTTTAAAGTCAGTCCGTAGTCCGTAAGCGAATACTGGTATCTCTAGCTCATCAACGATCTTTGTTAGACCGAGAACTTGCTCTCGATTAAAGAATTGAGCTTCATCAACAAAGATGACTTGGATGCCCTCAGACCCAACATCTTTTCTAAAGATAACCTCTTGCATGATAATGCTGAAAGGGTCTTCACCTGTGTTGACAGTGGTAGCTTTTTGTTCAAAGCCGATCCTTGATGCAACTTTTGATTTCCCATCTCGATCTTGTGCGACTTCTGGCACGAGTATACGGAACTCGATTTCTCTCTCTTTACATGAGTGTGCTCTCATGATGAGGTTTGCAGATTTCCCTGCGTTGACTGTGGAATAAATAAAATTTAACAAAGTAGTAGATCCTCTCGTTCAAGTAAGTAAGCGACCTTTTCACGCACCTGCTTAACATACTTATTAACGAGTCTGATCTCCCAACCGTATTCACGACTGATATGGGCTTTTTTGAATCCGTTCATAAGGGCATCGTACACTTTGAGCAGAACTCCAGAAAAGCTCGCTCTGATTTCTTGTAAGAAGATTGCGTCTGAGGGGTCTTCCTCATAGGACGCATTATATGAACTAGCCACATCATCTTCCACGCCTACAACAAATCTATCGCTGATACGATTGAACTTGTTCATGTAATTCATGGTGATGCAGTCTACAACCATGACGATATAAGTGGACATGGCTGACTTTTCTGGGTCAAAAGGACATGAACCTCTATTTCGGATGAGGAGTCCCTTATATACCTCTTGTAGTACCTCTTCGGTATTAACACCAGTTTTCATCAATTTCTGTCCCTGTCTCTTGTAGAACAGATTTTTGATGTCATCCTTGTGCTTCTCTACATCAATACCTAGTGTTTTTACTTTGAAACTGTAAGAAAAAATAGTCGGTAATCCCTCTTGCCACTTAAATTTGGGCGAGAGGTCAGTATAATCATACATTAAGCCTCCTCATTATTGGTTGGTGGATGTATTCTTCATGCGGAAAGGTTGTTGTCAATGAAAAAGACATCTCAGATAGAAATCTTACATTGGGCTAAGACGCAACACAATGTAAACACTAAATATATACATAAATATCTTTCTGACAAGGATTTTAACAGGCTTTGCCTACTTTTGAAGAAAAATAAAGACATTGGCTCGGTAGTTGACACGAAAGAAATGGTAAATGAATACATCAAAGAGCATGGCATTCAGTACATACCTAACTCTTTTAAGGGGGTAGATGTGGATCTGAACTTTTTTTTCAACACCCACCCCGTCCAAGAAGATGGATTTATTGAAGTCGATCTTTACCACATACTTTTACACTCTTGGTGTAAACCTAGTAGGTCAAACTATAGGACACTGAAGAAGCACCTCAAGGATCTTGGGTACGACTTAAAAACATCAGACCCTAGTTACTCGAAACGCACAGAAAACTGTGTAGTTTTACTTAAGGCAAATTACCCTTTAAGTTTGCCAAAAAGTTTAGTGCGAAATACGAAGCCAATTAAGTGGTACACAGAGATACACAGTTGGATGTACTTAGGAACTCCTAAAATAGAGTTGAAGGGTGAGGCTTATACCTTAAAGGATTTAGGTAGTAGGTGGGAAGCCTACTTTACCAAGCGATTCATTGATCTTTTTGTTATGTCAGAAATCCCTTATTTGCATAAACACCCACAAGTAAGAGGGGCTTATGAGAACGCCCCTCCTGTCATTGCTTTGTGTGAGCTGACACTCCGAGATGTATTTAAACCTACTAAGTTAAAAGACTGGTTAGATACAGCTTTGAGGACATCTTACCTTCAAACTTACGGCAAGGAATCCGAAGTTGATGAGGTATTTTTAGAAACCGTTTATGATGAGGTATGTGGCAAACTCTCTAAAACTATGGTAAAAGGCAACCCGATTAAAAGTTTTGATGTCGTTGGGGGTTGGATTTCTATAATAGTGATTGCGTACCTCAATGACATTTTGAAGGAATATAAATCACTACTATAAGGAACATTATGAATTTACTGTTAATTTTAGGACTCTCTTTCCAGTGTATGTTGGAATCTATGTCTTATGCGTCCTCCATACACATAAGACCAGGTTGGGAGTTGGTTCAATCAAGACCTGCATCCGAGAGACAGCTCAAGAGGTTTTTAAGAGAGCTTACAAGAGAAGATGATAGTTATGTAGACTCACGCATTTTGGCTTTGTCATGGATTGAATCTCGTATAAGACCAAGAGTACGAAGAGGAGATCGCGGTAAAGCCTGTGGGATGTTTCAGATCCACGCCCGATACTCTTATCCTATGTTTAGGCGTAGGAGAGGCTTCAACGGATGGGTGGAAGAAGAACAACAAGAAGAAATAGGTCGTGAATGTAGACGACTAGAATCTATAAGGTACTCTGTAAATACTATGGGGCGACTCTTAACAATGATGGATAAGCGAGACTTACATCATTGTCATCATAACAGTGGTTTCTATGGTCGTTGTAATACATGGTATAAACAACGAGTTGATTATTGGACAGCTTACTTTGAGATCGCCAACTTCATGTGCAATGAAAGGACATTAGAGATTATGGCTATGATGCGAACAGGAAACCCTATACCCACTGCTCCTGCTACGATGATGCAAGGATACCTTGACGCTATGGGTGGTAAAGAACCACAAAGCGAAGATACGACTTATAAGTCGGGATATGATCTAGCCAAGCTCGTTCAAGAGGGTAAGGCACAAGCTCCAACTTGGGCTACAGAAAGCTCTAATAACACCTCGACACCAAGCGAGGAAACAGAGCGTGAAGGATGATTGGATAAGACAAGGATTGATAGGGGCGAACCCTATACACCTACCTTATCTTGTATCAAGAGGGGTGAATGAGGGTTGTCTAGTAGATTTCTACTCGTGGCAACCACACCCCAATGTTCAATGTCCTAAGTTCAAAGCTAACTTCGGGCAGTCGGGTGAGCGAATCAAAGACTCACTCATAATCCCTATTACCTCACCTCGTGGAGAAATCATAGGGATGGAGACTCGTGTTGTTAAAGATGATGGCTCTAAAGTAGTACATCAGTACCGTACTCTTAATGCTCAATGGAATCCCTACGCACTTGGTGCAGAAGAGGGATTTAAAGCCTTATGGGATCAAGGAGACTTATGGGTAGTCGAGGGGATCTTTGATAAGGTAGCTCTTGATAAGGTCATACCGAGATGTGATGCTTGTATCTCAACCTTGAGGGCAGGTATGGACGCTAACACTATGGACATGATAGAGCGTTTCTACACACCTGCCTCAACCATATACATCTGTTATGATAATGATGAGACAGGTCAAAAGAAATCATATTGGCTTCAGCGTGAGATGAAGAAGCGAGGAATGAGAACCGTTATTTGGAAATACAGAGGGAAAGACCCTAACGATGTTTGGACACAAGGAGGAGATCAAGCTCTTAGGAGAATGTTCCTTTAGCTCACTTATACATTACGATAAATTTTCGCTTTAATAAATTCTCTAACCTCGTTAGTAAGATCGACAACTTTCTTTGCGACCTTCACATTATCCCCAATATTGTTGAACCTAGTCTCAAGAATGAGACTAGTATCTTTTCGGCTCTTACTTTTCCAATTACCGAAGCGATCAAGTAACTTTTCACTAACCTCCTCATACCAGGGATTTAGAGAATCAGTTTGTAGGCTCATCACAAGTACCGTCTGATCCTGGTCCTCCATTAGTTGTAAGAAAAATGCAGTAGTCCAACGGTATGTTTTATTTTTAACCTCAAAATGAATCATTGTGATTTCATCTTCATAGAGGATGTCATAGTATGGGTAGGGGACATCACCACTTTCAATCAACTCTAGGACAGATTTTTCGATTGTGATGGGTGCAACTAAAGAGAAAGTACCCTTAGCAGACATCATTTTGTTATTGTGGTCAAAGTCAGTTATTTGCCACTGAACTGACCCATCAAACATATCTTGAAGTTCTTCCTCTAACTGAGATCCCATCATATTCTTGTTGAATGAGAAAGGTACTTTGAAGTCGTCAATGATATAGTTTGTGCTCGCTTGTTTCTCAAGTCGGGCGACCCTCCTTTGAAGGTTTCGGACGATTTGTGAAGCCGATTTGTTCATGTTTGTTTTCCTTACAAGACCTAATAGATAAAGGGTTACCATTAGGTCTTGATAAAGAAACTACAAACTAGAAGCCCAAGCCTTTCTGATGTTTTTCGGGAGTTCAAACCAGTGCATTGCTCCCAACATATTAGATGGGAACTCTTCTTCGTACACGATAGTTTTAAACCCATTTACTTCGCCCATTATGCGAATCTCATACGACTGTTCGTGAATAAGAGCAAAGTTCTTACCTGGAGTCTGTGGTGTGTAAGGACAGCCCTCCCAACCATCAAATGCTGAGGGGCATTTTACAGCGATCACGATCTTACGAGAGTCGATGTGAGTAAATAAGATAGGGCTATCCCATCTAGTCTTACCGCAACCGAAAGTCATTTCTCCGAGCATATCCATGAGTACGCTATCTTTGTGTTCTAGGGATGCCTTTTTATAATCATTCTTTGCTTTGCTTGAAAAGCAAGTTAGGCCATTCTTATCTTTAGTCAAGTAGCTCATGTTCTTCACCTTTCTGTAACCCCTTATTTATATGATTACAGAAGAAAGGTGGAGAATATGTTTAACGGAACAATCAAACAGCTCGCTAAAACAATCCCCGACCACGAGGTTCGTGGGAAGCTCAATGGAGAATCGTTTGAGTTTGAACTCATCGAGTACGGTGAGAGAGATCCGATATACTATCTATCGAAAACCTACTTTGGAGGTAGGCAAGAGATGGCTAGATGGGTGCAGGTTCTACCCGATACATGGGAAAGTCGAGAGATCCCACAGAGATGGGATTGGACACACTAACGAGTGGACTTAATCGCAAAGTATATAATGAAACCGATTAAGAACAGCCCAAAGAGAAATACACCTATTTCGTTTTCACTTTGGGGAGTCTCTTTAAGGTATTTCCAACCCATGTAATACTTAAACATTAGTGGTGTCTTCTCCACCTAGAGGGTACTTTCTCCAAGAAAACCTTTGACGGTTCTCTAAGTAGTCCTCGTAGTCATCGCATTGCCATGCTTCTTGTTCAAATCGGATAGCGAGATATGAATCTCTTGTAAACCCTTTACGCTTAACCAGAGCGGCGTATAAGAAATCGTACACATAAATGATGAGAAAACCTATGAACAGTAGCTCGATGTACTGTTGATAGTGGATTGTCTCGTGTCTTTTAGTTTTCTCTGAGATAACACCCCTTGAGAAAACTAAAGGACCTAGTGTGATAGCAGAGATCTCGATGGGTGCTAACTTTGAGAGCCAAACAGGTACTTTCGAGTTCTCAAAGAAGAATGGTTTTGCGTTCTTGAACATAACTTTTTTCCTTTGTCTGAGGTTAATCATATAAGTATCTGTGTATTTAACTTTTACAAATAATGACAGGAGGGATTATGTCAGACGATTCTGTTGATAAAGTAGACTACTATGAATCCTTTGAAATATACAAAAACGCTACCAATCGGATTATTGAAAAAGTTAAGGCGAATAGGAGTTTCAGTTTTGATGATACACCTGTTGACCCAAGAAAATTGGTGGCAGGGCATAACATAAAAGACTTAAAGGCAGATGGGTATACTCCTCAAGTGAAGCGTCTTGACTTTGGTGTGGAACAAAGGAAGATCAAAACTAAAGAGGAGCGTATACATGAGAGGTATCTTATTTGGTGTGACTCTTGGGTGAAAGAAATGAACGACTTATTGGAGGTTGAGGTTGAACATAATATAGAAGACATTCGTGAATGGTTGAGGGAATCTTCTTCTGTAAGATCGAAAGCAGAAAAAGAGCGTGTTGAGGTTGGGTTTAGTGAACCCCACTATTTAGACTCCGATTTGGAACAGAAACTCTTGTCATTAAAACAAATTCTTGTTCCCTTACTTGAAGAAGAAGAAAGAAAAAGAAGGGAAATGATCCGAAAGAGGGCAGAGGAAGCTAGGTTGGAATATGAAGAAAAAAGAAAGAAAAACTGGAAGTGTATCCTAGCCCTTCACAATATACTTGTTAGCTACTACTACTATCATTACGAAGCATTAGGTTCCGAGAAATTAATTTACATATCCACCAACATGAAGAGCATCAAACATAGAAAAAAAGGGAATCCAGAGGCTAGGGTTATCTTGAACAGTTTGATGCAAGATTTCTTGGGTAAAATGGGTGGTCGGGCAAACTTTGAGGTTCTTAAAGTCCATCATATCTTAGATGAGATGGAGCAAACAGCTCGATTTAACAAGATTGCTATGGAGCATTTAGACCATCTCTATGAAGAGATGGATAAGGTTAGAGGACGCTACCCTCGATCTTGTCATCTTCGTGTTTTACGAAAGATGTATAATCCAAAGATGTTTTTGAATGGTATAGATGATCTACGCACTACCTTAAAGGAGATGAAAGATCATGGGGCGACCAAAGAAGAACAAGAAGGCAGAGATTCGGGCGAGGAGAAAAGCTCGTAAAGCTAATGAGCGTATTGCAGATCTTCGGCAGAGAGAGAAGCGAGCAAAAGCATACATCAAGATGCTCACAGAGAACGCTGAGGCGTTACAGAAACTAGCTGAATCAGAAGCCTTAGAATCCGAAGCTACAGAAGAGGAGGGTGCTACTGATCTTCCCTCTGAGCCTTCTTCTTCTCAAGACGATCAAAGTACCCAATCGCCTTCCGAATAGTATAAAGACACTTGGCACACATACCAGCACCATCGTGCCAATTTAACCCCCATCCTCTAGTGTTTTCGGGGAGCTTGTTTCCACAGCAAGTACAGTGTCCTTGGACACGCTTGTCCTTAGCCATGACATCAAACTTTAGTTGCTAGAGTTATATGGTGCAGGTACTACATTTAGGTTAGATGTTTGACTGTAGACCTTCACTAAAGGCTTGCCTTTGATCCTAAAGCGATCAGCAGCCGCTAAACCTTCTCCATATCCCGATGGTGAAATGTCTCCACCGAGTGTGATTGAGGGTGTGCCTCCATCTACAGCATGGGTGACTACTACAAGCTGAAGTTCGCTCCCATAACTTTTCGGGTTTGAGTTATCATCTTGCTCATAATTGTTTGATACGAGCAATGCTCTACCAACCAAAGCACTACCTTTTAAGACAGGTTGTTCAGTTTCACTGAAGGATGTGGCGAGGAAACTCAAAGGTCCTCCAGGTACATTTCCTCCTGCATTAAATACAGTACCACCCCCTCTAGCGATAGTGTACTTTGGATCTTCCGCAGGAGTTGCTCCATTAAACAGCTTTCCATCATTCATCTGTAGTGTGTCTCCACTAACACCGAGTGTTGCTGTGTAAGGAATACCATCGGGGCTAACAGGAACAGGGTTAGAAATCGTAGAGTATGAACCTGCTGATGAAAACAAGTAGCTCGACTTATTGCTTAGGATGTCCTCGCACACAAAGTCTGAGTCTCGAACGAGAGATCCGATAGGTAATCTTGAGGTGATCCCTGTTAGGGAGATAGGAGTATTACCATCACCTGCGTTGATCTTTGGAGTGTCAATCTTAGAGAAATGAACACGACTCATAGTGCGTGAGTTGAGCTTGTATTCGTAGTTATCAAGAGGTGTTCCTCCTGTTACAGTCCACATTTGAAAGCTCAAAGGCGACTCTCTTAGATCCCCAAAGACTTGAATGTCTTGACCGTTCCTTAAGTCTTTCCATTGAACCTCTAACTCAAAGGTGTCTGTCGGATTAGGGGCTTGGATGAGGATGCCGAAGTAGTTTGAGTTGTCTGTGCCTGTTTGTTGTAGCTCCCCACGAGTCTGAAAGCTGTTGTAACCCAAGTCTTGTAGCCACTCCATCGTCAATGTGACTTGCTTCTCTATCGTATCATGACTAGCGTTTGTCAGAGCAAAAGTGCTCACCGATGTGCCATTCTTATAGAGAGCTAAAGTAACCTTATCTTTAATGACTGCCTCAGCTTTCTTGAATAAGAACAGACTCGCCCAACCCCCTCTTAGATCAGACTCTCCTGTAAAGGTAGAAGTATTTAAAGGAATGTAAGTAAGACCCTCAGCTATTAACGCAGTCGGATCTCGATTGATTGGGAATGGAGTATGACCAACATCAGTGATTGTTGTCGGGTAAACCATACCTCCAATCTTACCTGTTCCGAGTGTTGTGTAGAAATCCATACTCGCTAGAACTTCGAGATTACGCTTATTGGTATTAGCAAGCGATACTGGCTGTGCTTTAGTTCCGAGTCTTAACTTATCAAGACTCTTTCGACCTTGAGATACGGTTTGGTCAGATTGTCCAAGAGTACCTAAAGGGTCGCCTTGGTATGGAGTACGCTTATAAGCCACTGTGATATGTGACCCAATAGGAGGAGCGAAAGGGATGACTGTGGAGACAACAGCTTTCTGTGCTCCATTATTATTTAAAGCAATACCCTGTCCGCTATTTTTTCGAGGTAATACATAACGGTTATGTGAAATGAACCCATCAGCAAACATGAACACTACAGCTTCAACAACATAATCAAAACTATTAAAGGTAGAACCATCAACCCAACCTACACCCTTATCTTTTAGTCGTGTGATGTCGATAGCGTGTTCGGTGAGCATATAGGTATGTGCGTGTAGATAGTCGGTGTTTTGATCTTTTTGCTCACCATTAACTAATAGTTCACCACCATCTTTTCGGATATACATTGTGAAGGCCGAGGTATCTGTCCTAAGCAGGTTAGGACAAGACCCATTCGTAACATTAGTTGCAACGGTTACACGATCACTTGCGTGTCCTGCGAGTTGGTTTTGGTCAGTTAAATGATCATTAAATAGTTGTCGATGGTAGACACCATAGACACGAACGATACCATAATAAGGAGGAAGCTCGATACCGTTAAGGGTAGACCCAAAGTCACTCGTAGGAACATCCGTAAATGATGTTTTCCTAGCTCCGATACCAGTTCTATTGGCTATAGTGGGTATCGAATGTCTTTGACCCCATGCTGTGTTGGCATCCCCTGTGACGAAGAGAACATTATTTACACCAGGACTACCTCCATTATCAAGACCACCGATGATGTTAAATACAGAGTCAGTGTTTGCAGACGACTTATCAATAAAGATGTGGTTCAGACCACTTAAGAACTGATCAGCATCTCCTGTATTTGTTGTGTCGTGTAAGGGGATGTCTTGTCTACCGAATCGAGGCATGATTGCTTCGGGTAGAACAAATGCGGCGTCCTTACCCACAAGGAACATCTCAGATCCTGCAAGATCTACATCAATGTTTGTACTCCAATGCTCTGGTACTAGAGGTGTAGTTACACCGTTTGCAGTGAGATTATTTAAAGTCGCTTTATTGATGATGACAGACTTGTTTTGGAAAGGTCTAAGAACAACTGTCTTACTGTTCTCATCCGTAAACGCTTCTGCTTCACGATCAGCTTCTTCATTGATGATACGACCACCCATCTGAGAAGGCTGTGCTACACCGATAGGGAGACTTGATGAGGGGAGTCTATTCCAAAGAGAAACATGGTTCTTCGTAGGTAGATCGATCTCGTTTCCTACAAGGGGCAGGTTAGAGAAATCGTTGCCATGTAAAACTGACTTTGAGTTATTAAGGAACTCACCTGTAGATACAGGAGGAACTAAGCCGATTTTATGGATGTCCTCAGCAACATTCGCAATACCACCTGTTGCTGATGGATATAGAACAGACACACCAAGTTGGAACTCGCTTGTGATTTGAAGTTTACCTAGATTCGTGTTAGCAATGTCGTGATCTACAGACTCCGTAATGGCGATCATAACCTCATCATCTGTATTGGCGAGATCTTGTGTTCTGAACTCAATTTTAAGTAGCTCAACATCCACTAAACTGGCAGATCTGACTATGTTGTCGATAGGCTTGAGTATAACCCAACCTACTTTGGATGTCGGATTCCAAACATCAGTAGTGTTTGTTGAATTGTAGTATTTCGCATTATTTGTGGTGTCCCCATCATTGTTTAAGAGGTCTATTACTTTGAAAACACCATTGTTCTGTTGGTTGGCAGGATCACCATAGATGACAGCATATAGGCTAGAGTGATCTCCACTTGTGTCATACCCATTGTTTGTCACGAGGCTTTCGAGGTTTTTTACTGCAATTGGTAAGTCATCTCCACTATCTCCCAATCTTACAGCGACTACCCTCTCTGGGGCGTTGTTTGCTCCAGTCTGCTGTGCCGAAACAACACTTGACTGATTGATCGCATTTGGTCGATACAAATAACGATAGTTTTGATTCTCAACATGATTATTTGTGCTTGGTGCGAAGGTCGCATCGTACTTTGATTTACCTAGAACGATAAATGGTCTTTCAAAGTTAGAGGCAAGAGTCGGGTGATGTAATTGACCATGATTTTCACCTACCTCTTCGATGGTGAATGGTGCTCGTTTTATTGAAGTATCTCTGATTTCTTTAGGGGCAATGAAACGAACACCCCTTTCTTGGGCTGTACCAGTACCCTCAAATCGATTCACCCCATAAGCTAGGTTTGTTTCATTACTGCTGAGAGTGATCTTGATCCAAGAGCCAGACTTTATTGAGAGGTCATCATAGATGAAAGCACTTGGGTTGAGGTCTGGCCCTATTGTCCACGATACAGCGTTAGCTTCATTGATATGGGTTTGTGTTACTCCATCTGTGCCTCTAGCACTTGACACGCTAAGGTACAGAGTTAATCCCATTTGAGGAACAGAAGCATCTGACCATGTATCTCTAAACCCATTAGGCAAATCCATACTATGTGTTTGGTTAGGGGTGTTTGTGTCGATCATCGAGACTTCTTCGATAGTCGTTCCTGCTGAAGTATTGTTTTGTTGGTTTTGTTTGTATGCAGTTTTTAAGTTTCCGAACAAGAGATCAGAGAGAGAGCTTTCAAGCAATGATTGATAATCCCACTCACCGATAGTGGTGGCATGACGCATATCGAATAGGTCATCAGCATGGATCTCATCAGCAAACTTACCATCGGGTCGGTTGTTAAAGAGGACAACATTCGTACCTGCCGAGTGATACTTAGCTTGTGTACCACCCTCACCTCTAGCCACAACCGTAAGATTCGGGTCTGCAAATCCACTTACTCTGATGATTTCTTTGTTAAGACCCTCACCAAGCACCAAGTATCTTTCAGAACCATAAAGATCAGCATCATCAAGACCCGAACCAACACCATTAGTGAGTTCTACATTACCTACATCGAGAGCGTCTAAAGGATCTTTCAGAATTGCTTGTAAGAGAGTAGTTGCGTCAGCACCTGTGGTAGAAGATGGCTTACGATCAATCGCACCATTCTGATTAGCATTACCAGCGTTTACAGAAGCGACATAAGCATTATCATTCCTACGAGTGATAGCACAAACAGGGATACCATAGACGATGTTCTCAGATAAGAAATCACTCAGTGGTGTTCCTGTTGCAGTACCATCATTTGTCATGTGAGCGATCCAAAGACCAGCATCACCACTAGCCCATTGGTTATTGAAACTCACAGTGCTAACAGCGTCTAGTGGTCCTTGAGCTTTAACTAGGTTGCTAGACATACCCTCTAGGTGAGAGTAGATGTCGATGCTGTCAACTACTCTAAAGCGATACTGAACTTGAACTCGCTTTGTGGTTTCAAATCCGACATTGGAGTCAACCATCTCATCATCAAGTCCAGCACCACTAATATTTCCGTTGGAATAAACGGTTGTAGTAGTAGGTTTAATTTTAAGTAGGTCAGCATCCTGTATTGCATTGTCGGCAGAGATAATGGTTTTCCACACCTCAAGAAATACGAAGTCTATTCGATTGTCTTGAGTGGGGGGTGGGGATAGGTTAATGGTAGATTCTTCAATGTCGAGAACTAGACCGTTGACTAGGGCTTTTAGTGGCTTGATCTTTAAGAAGTTTGACCATAGTGGGTTAAACTCAAAATCTCGGTCAGCAGTTCTAGGGTTCATTAATATGCCGCTATGTGCTGTTGCCGATACAGTCTTTGAGAGGTTATCGGTGGCGAGTTGACCTACTAAGTTAAGCTCACTATCGAGAGGTGGCTTTCCTGCTTGCCATACTACATTTGTGTATTGGCGATTGGTCGTATCTAGCGTTCGACTAACTGTAGTCTTAAAATCATCAGCCATTTTTTATTCCCTTTATGTTATCAATACATCAGAGTGTATGAGAGGAGTGTGAGGTCAGCGTCAGTGTAGTTTACCCATGCTAGTCTGATCGTATCGACCTTTCCATTAAATGAGAAAACAGTTAGATTGTTGACCTCTTGGTATGTACTACCATCACTAGATATAAAACATCTAAGACGATTTGATGAGTCATATTGAGTGTTCGTGTAAGACATATATCCTGTGCGATTTGCTGTCTGCGTAGCACTTGTTCTCTCTGTGTCTGAGAGCGAACAGTCTTTGACATAGGACTGTAAAGCACTCCTAAAGTACACGAAGAAATCTGTCCTCCCTAGATTATCAGAGGTACTACCTGCAATGTCTATGTCTTGAGTAATGATACAGTTATTGTCCGAAGCTGTTCTGTCGGAGGTGATTGTTGCACCCTGTGTGTGATTCTTTCTTGGGAATCGCCCTAACACACTCAAGGTATTAGGGAGTGATCCTCTTTTGAACGAGTTGCTAAATGTAAACTGTTGATTATTAGCACCTACAGGTAAGAACTCATTGTCTAAAATTGAAAGTGAAACTGAAGGATCAGAGATAAAGCTATTTGTAAAACTAGTGCTATCCGACAAGTCATTCGTAATGAAGTAATCAAATGCGATAAACTTTTCTCTAAACGCACTAGCTACCTTTGTTTGTATCTCATTTACAGATGTGGAAGCTCCATTTACAGCCTCGATCTCAAAGTGATCTGGATAATCTAAAACATACTTCCCCGACATCGGCATAGTCTTTGGATAGGTGGGTAATAACTCAACTAGAGTATTGTCTTTACGATGAAATATGGCTGGCATTATCCCTCACCTTTCTTTGATAGACTGTATGCTTCATCATACTTGGTAGGGTTGTTTGAGTTAACATCTAACATATCGGCACTAAATGTATAAGATTGTTTGTTTGTCCTCACATTATCACTTAGAGCTTCAAGACCTCTTAGATAACCGTTACTCACATTCACAGATGTACGATAGATCATGTAATGACTACGGTCATCTTCTGAATTTTGATTTATACTAGCTTGTTCTTTCCCAAAGAGAGCAGTGTCTACAAAGTCGGGTCGATCAATCACTTCATCGTAGTCATAGTTAGACCCATCGGGTCTTAAAACTTCAATCCCCATAAGACCTCTCCTAGCCCATGATGGAGCACGATCATCTTGTGGGTATGAATGTCCACGATATGACTTATTAGGGGCAGGCCAAATGTCATAGATAGTGTCATTGCCTCCACCACCGAATACATTAGCTATTAAGGTTGTAACATCATCTAGGTCATCTCTGTTGACAAGAGCAGTTGCATCGCTAGGGTGTACTTCATATCTAGGGAAGTCTGGATTTCCTAAGATGACTTTCACGAGGATAGGAGCTTCTTTTCCACCATTGTTCCAAGATCTATTGGTCTTGTCTCCGTAGTAGTAAGTAGTGTTCCCTGCATATATGGTCTTGGTTTGACCTAAGAAATCATCAGTAGAAGCAAGTGTGTTTGAACTTACCGAGTAATTACCTATACTGTTGAAAGCAGGTACAAACCCTACATCTAACTCAAGGTCAAGACAGACAAGACCTTCTTCTACTAGGTACTTTTCTTTGTATGAAACACAACACCCTGCACCGTCTATGCTTGCATGGGTTTTGTCTGAAGTAGCTCCGTTTTCGTTCATACCTCCGAATGTTCCTGTTGGATCTCCTTTGTATTGGACATAAGATTCACCCACTTCTCCATTCATAACACCAACATCTAGCCATGTGGTTAATCCTGGAACTTTTACGAATACTCTCATCACACGCTTACGCATAAGGTAAAGTTTATTGTCTATTGTATAGACTGTACCATCTCGTCTAGCAGTCGGAAACTGAGGGTCTACATAAGAAATCATATCCCAATCAACACCTACGAGTCTAAGATTAACTGTGGTGTTTTTCAAAGAACCATCTTCTGATTGCTTTGTTCTTACCCAATCCCCCGACTCGATTAGACCCTTAACATCAGCACTAGTAGCAGTCCTATTGTAAGACCCTCCACTTGCAGGTGTTTCAGTCCAATCAACATTCCAATATGGCATCTGAGGGGTTTGCTCAACACCTTTACCGAAGTTGAGATCAAAAGCTCTTAGATAACCTATATCTGGAGAGTCATTATCTGCTGTGTTCGTGTAGTCTGGTTGAGCGTGTCTCAGTATAGGTTGTGTGCTAGTACCTCCATTGTTAGCATCGTCATCTATCCAAGATTTATTTGCGTTAAGATAGTTCCCTGCCATATTGTTGGAGACATCTTGAGCACCAGTTAAACCTATGTTAGAGTTAGGTAGATAATATCCTGCGTGAGAGTCAATGAGGGGGTTTTTAGTACCACCTGCTGGCCAATTAGTTGTTTTATAACCAAACGCCTCAGTAGTACCCCCATGAAAGTCTTGATAAGGGTAGATCAACACACCTCTTGGTGGCGTACCATATTTAGATCCCGATAAGTGATTTCTCGTCATATTTGGGAAACCACTTACCTGTGCTTCCAACCAGTCATCGCTTTCAGCAGGAGAAGTCAGATTAAACCTTCTCATGTGTAAACTGTTTCTCAGATAACCAGCGTAGCCATGAAATGAGAACTTAGTTAAAGATTCTGGACTTGCAGAGAAAGTTCTAGGGCTAAAGACAGGCTGATCACGAACAGCAAAACTAATATAGCCTCCGTTTGCACCCGAACCAAAGTGAGGAATACCTGGTCCTTGTAGGTTATCCAACAACTCATCATTAGCACCCGTAGGAGATGCTATCCCACTATGAGCTGTAGTGTGGTTTCCAAAGACATAACTACTATCAGCAGAATTTCCCATAGTAGCATCGAAAATATGACTCAAGCTGTGTTCAATGCGATAGGACTCATCTAAGAATCTTTCTTGAGTATCTTTACGAGGAGTAAACAAAGAAACAAGAGGTTGTCTGCGTTCGTTTGTAGGTTCGACAGCATGAAGTTGATCAGAGACATATCTTGAGTCATTACCCATACCACTCACTGTGATATACCCTGTGATGTCCATCGTATAGTTCCCATATTCGGGAAGCTCTCTTTTACCTGTCGGTGGTACTTCTACTATAGTTTCACCGAAACTTCTAAACCCGTCCTTATCAACGCTTGTTGTTGGGTGAGGGTGTGCAGTGACTTTAGTGTATGTCCATGTACTAGAACTAAATGTCTGCTTGATTTTGTGGAGATGTACAGTAGCACCCTCTTCGCAGTTGATTACACCAGGAGCACCTACAAATAAAGACTCACCCTTATCTGAAATAAAGGTAGCTCCATCACCTAAGCTTTCATAAATATCTCTGTAAGTAGGAGAAGTGGTTAGGTCATTACCAAACGCTAAATGAAGATCAGCAGTTGCAGATGGTGTACCAACACCTAGCTGTCTGATAGCATTATTATCTTCTGTCGAATTATTAAATCCACCAGGAGCTGAACCACCAGAAGGGTTTGTACCCCCTCCTGTCCAATCATAAGGGATTGAGGGATGACACTCGATGAAATACTCAACATCTTTTACAGCCAAGAATCTAGCGTCTGCATGACTCTTAGCTTGTGGTCTTGTGGGTGTATTACTTACTGGTCTGTAAACGGGAACTTTTTGTTTATATTTAAATAGGTTAGAAACACTTGCGTCAAATCCGTTGGTATTCTTAACCCAATCCCAACCCGAACAAAGTTCTAAAGCGTACCCATTAGCAACATCATTACCAGCAGGTAAAAGTTCAAGGTCTTGGTAAACTTTGTATCCTTCTTCATCGTATCGGTAGATTGAGAAGGCTTGACCCGATGACTTTGGAGTGTAAATCTCTGAACCTGTATTGTCAGTGTTTTCCCAATCAGCCCAAATATAGCAGTATTGGAAAGTAGCGTTTGATCTGTATGCTTCTCCAACACGAGAGTTAGCATTAACGGTATATATGTCCGAAATATCATCAACAACAGTTATGCCATCTTCTCTCAATCCTGTGGGAGTGAGTCTATCTCCGTACAGTTCTAGTAAAGAAATCTTACGAGCTGAGTGGTACAAGAGCTTCTTAATGTGATTGATTTCATTGGGAGCATCGTTGTCATTAATGTTGTCTTTAATGTGTTCTACACCAATGTTATTAAATTGTCGGTGTGGTTTGTTAATCATAACAGAGGGTCTTAGACCTACTGTACTAAAGGTACAAAGACCTTCTTTTGGGTCATACTTAGAGAGGTCAGTTATACCTTTAACGCAATCCCCTTTAGGTATGATAACAATGTCTCCTGCGAGTTCTGGAGAAGCACTGTTTAACCCACTAATCGTCACCCAAGTTTGCTGATGTTTAATTACGGTGTCGTACTCTGGAAGTGCATCATTGGTTAATCTAGCATGGCTACCTGCGAACAGATTATTTGAGGCAGTAAGATCACTAGTTAAGATCTGAGCCGATGGTCTTACGGTGTAAAATGGCTTATCTGGTGTTGTGGATGTGGTTGGTTCTACTTGGTCATATTGGGAGAACTTATCGCCACCCTGTGCTGTTTTCGCTGTGATCCCTATTCTTGCGTGGAACCTTGAATACTGAGTATCAGTAGATATAGTAGCAGGGGCCATGTTAAAAGAACTTGGGTGTCCTTTGTAGGCTCTCCAAGTTGTCGGGTTCACATAGATCACACCTGATGCCCACATGAAGTAAGTGTCGTATCTCCTTAATTCATTTGCGTCATCTCCTGGATAAAAACCCCACGCTTGAGCTTTAGTTTTAATGGTGATTGAGTTAGGATAACTATTAACTTTTCGCTCAAAGTTTAAGTTGGGTCTGAATACAGATAATGAACCTTGAGGTTTGAAAGAGTTTACGCTGTCCTCAAGACCATCTCCACCCACAGTGCCTAATGAAGATCCCAAGTTGTTGTTAAGGGTGTTATAGTCGATAAGATTTCTACTATATACTTCGTCATCAGAAGGGGCGACCCCATCTCTTACAAGAGACTCAAATGCTTTTTCTGTCTTGAAGTGGATGAGAGCTAAAGATCCAAAGTTGTATTCTGCCTCATCGTTAGTTGTTGCTAGGATGTCCAGAGAGGCGTTTATAGTGTATGCGTGTGTAAAAGCGGATACGCTTCTATATCTCGCTACTTGATATGAATAGTTATCTTCTTCACCGAAAGTTAAGTATCCACCTGCTGTTTCAAAGTTTGGTTTATACTCGCTATTGAACTCATCTCTGTTTGGTTTATTTTTAACAAAGAAGCGATCTCTTTTATCATAAGGAGTAGGCAACCCATCTGGAGAATAGTCTTTAAGAACAGGCAATCTATACGATAAGAAAGACCTGTTTTCTCTCAATACATAAGCATAAAAGACTATAGGGTCGAGGTGTCCCGTATCGTCATCAATAGAAATCTCTGAGTTTTGAGTATCAATCGTACAGTCGTAAGTCACTCCATTAGCATCAATAGCATATGCACCGAATACAGGAGCACTTTCTGGAAAGAAATTAGCAAAAGAGATACTAGTAGAATGAATAGGGGTAGAGAAGTGTCTCTCATAGGGTGAGAACAATACAGGTATGCCACCTGCTCTTGTAGATGCCCCACTGTTCGGGTTAAATGCGTCTGGGTTTGTAAGGAGTCTGACCCTACCAATAGAAGGATCAGCGACTAAACCTCCACCAATCGCTACTCCTGCATTTGAGGAATGAGGAACATGATTTCCTGTATGCAACTCATAAAGGTCATATTGCCCTGTTATTCTTGAGGGGAATGTGCTGTTAGAATTATTATTAAAGATTGACCCACCTGCTTTACCATCATTGATCCCTGCCCCAAGACCTAA
>MDTE01074350.1_pt1 | contig 42474 bp, 43 predicted proteins | sample 811231 | NCBI WGS metagenome assembly MDTE01 (sample SAMN05326651, study PRJNA326480) | marine metagenome | isolation source: seawater | place: Indian Ocean: Red Sea | collected 2010
ACGTGCAAGAAGGCGACGGAACTCGCGATCGAGCGGTGCAAGGAGACGGGGGTCTGTATCGTCATCTTCAAGCGGATCGAGCACATCGGTCGGCTGGGCCACTATGTCGAGATGGCTGCTCAAGAAGGATGCGTCGGATTCGTTACCGTCGGTGGAGGAACGGCCGGAAAGGGAGCGGTGTTACCACACGGGAGCACGGCACCGACGTTCGGCACCAACCCGCTGGCCTGGGGAATCCCCACCGGAGATGACACCCCGTTCGTGCTCGACTACGCGACCAGCGTCGTCGCCGAGGGAAAGCTCCGTGTGGCGAGAAGCAAAGGGTTGGAGGTACCTGACGGGACAATCGTCGACAAGGATGGTAAGCCGACCAACAATCCGTGGGACTTCTACGAGCCGGGCGGCGCCCTGCTGCCGTTCGGCGCGCACAAGGGGTCGGCTCTGCTGATGCTGCCTTGCCTGCTCGGCACCCTCGGCGGAAACTACGATTTCGAAACGGGACGCGCGCACGGGTGCTTCGTCATGATGCTCGACGTTGCCTGGTTCACGGACTTCAAGACCTACCAGAAGTCTGTTCGCCCTTTCCTCGACTCGATCAAGGCCACCGATCCCGCCGACGGATTCGACGAAGTCTGGGCTCCAGGCGACTTCGAGATCCATAACCGCAAGCGCCGACTCGAAGAAGGCATCGAAGTACCCGATCTGATCCTGGAGGAGCTTCAGGAATGGGAGGATAGGTGGGGTGTGACGTTGGATTCGGTTGTAGTGCGCGAGGAGGATAAGTAAAGGTACTGCCCGGCGTAAAGGCTCTAACCTGACCGTCCTCCGCTTCACTCCGGAGCGACCGTCCTCTCCCGCCTGCGGGAGAGGGGAGCCGGGCTTAGGTAGTGAGTATCTTGCTAGGCCGGTCTCCGGACTGGCATAGTTGCCAACATTTTCTGTGTTATCTGTGTTTTACGAGGTTCCCTAGAATGCCCAAACTTCGCTTCCACATCCTAGGCTCGTCCGCCGGCAAAACGGTTCCCCGCCCCTTCTGCACCTGTCGCGTCTGCGAGAAGGCCCGACACGACGGTGGCCGGGACATCCGCACCCGATGCGCCGTCCACCTCTACCTCGACGACGAACCGCAGGGAAGACCGCGCTACGCCATCGATTTTGGTCCCGACCTTTCGTCCAACCTGATCCGCTTCGGGTGTTCGCTTGACCAGCTCGAGCACGTCATCTTCACCCATGCCCACATGGATCACCTAGAGACCCATCTGCTCAACATCCGTCCCACGATCCTCAGCGACCGTACCGCTTTGCCTGCTCTGAACATCTATGGCAGCGATTCTGTCGGCCAGAAGATCACCGACGCCTGCGACCTCGAGAAGCTGGACATGACCTTCCATCAGGTCGACCCCTTTACGGCCTTTCAGGCAGGAGAACTATCGGTCAGCACCTTGCTGGGCAATCACGATCCCGGAACGGTGCTCAACCACGTCGTCTCCTACGGTGGCAAGACGGTCCTGTTGGCCTGGGATACGGGTTACTGGAGCGACGAGACCTGGTCGGCCGTAGAGGGACGCACTTTCGATGCCGTCATCTCGGAGTGCACACACCTCGGGCCCTCAGAGATCGACAGACCTTCCCGTCACCTCAACTTTGCGACGCTCCTCGATATGCGGGCACGCCTTATCGACACGGGATGCATCGCGGAAGATACGCCCTGGTCAACGCTTCACATCGGAGACAATGGCGGCCTCACCTACGACGAAGCTGTCGAATTCGCCCATCCACACGGGGTCACTGTCGGCTTCGATGGCCAATGGGTCAACGTCTGAGGCTTTACGATGCTCCCTTGCAAAGCCATACACCCGAACCCTCGACAGACAGCATCGCCGCAAGGCGGTGTCCGCGTCGACCGAAATCCCCCCGCTCTGCTCTGGCCAACGGCTGAAGGGGCAGGGCTACGCTACAGCGTTCGCTTGAGCCAAAGCCGCCGGTTCCCGGAGAGCAAAACGACTACCGAGTCGGGCCTGCCGTGGGCTATGTTCACGCCAACGACGGATCTCGAGCCCGGAACCTGGTATTGGCAAATCGGCATCACGCGCCATTCAAAAACCGTGTGGTCCGAGGTATACGAGTTCGAGATCCCACCGCGAGCACGACGTCTCACCACGCCGGCGGCCGAAACGGTGCTGCGAGAGGCGGCGAAACAACGACCTCGCCTGATGCCGACGTCCGCCTCGGTCCGTGCGGTCCGTTCGAGCGACTCGCAAGCTCTCGCCCAGAGGCTCTACAGAACCACCAGCCATCTGATCGGTCAGGAGCTGCCGGACGATACCGCACCGCCGGCTCAAGGCGACGACGAATACAAGCGGATGAAGTTCGCCCGGTGGGGCAGCAAGCGGCTGGCTGCCCAAGAGGTATCCGCCGTGGAAGCCCTCTTGTGCGCCGGCCTGCTCAGCGGCGATGATCGCTACGCCGAGGAGGCCATAAGGAGGGCCGTGAACGTGGCCGCCTGGGATCCGGACGGATTCACGAACCCGGTCGTCAGCGACTTTTCCGATGCCTCTGCCATGCGGACGATGGCGCTGGTCTACGACACCTGTCACGATCAGCTGTCCGGTTCGGATCGCCGGGCGCTGGCCGCGGCGATGTCGAAACGCTGTCGACGATTTTTCGAAGGATCTGTCAACAACGTCGAGGCGCGCCTGTTCGGGGCCCACCTCTGGCAGCACCTGTTGACGGAGTTTTTCGAGGCGTCTCTGAGCCTGCTGGGTGATCTACCGGAGGCCCACGCCTGGTGCCGATATATTTACGAGCTGTGGGTTGCCCGTTTCCCACTTATTGCGGGAAATGACGGCGGGTGGGCGAATGGACCGAAATATTTCGGGACAAACGTCGAAACGCTCATCCTGATGAATCGATACTTCGACAACCTCGGTGCGACCGAATTCGACCGACGCCCCTGGTTCCGAAACGCTTCCAAATTCCTCCAGTGTACCTGGCCACCGAACGCGGCCAACGACGGCTTTGGTGACGGGACGGAACTGGAGCGGGTCCCGAGTGCGAACCACATCCACTGGATGCGCTACCTCGGTCATCGATTCTCCGACCGGGAAGCCCTTGATTATGTCGAAGCCTGGGAAGCCTCGGGCACGACCGCCCCTGCTTCCCCAAGACTGGCTCTCGACGCCCTCTTCTGGAAGAAACCGCGCACGACCCGGCCGGTATCCGGAATCAGATCACACTGCTTCCAGGACACCGGCTTGATCATGGCTCGGACGACCGGTTGTGAGGGAAGCAACACGCTGCGCGTCGCCTTTCGGTCGAGTCCGTACGGATCGTTCAACCACATGCATTCCTGCCAGAACGCCTTCAACCTCTTCTACGGGGGTGAACGGCTCTTCGCCAACTCCGGATACTATGTGGCGATGGCTGACGAGCACGCGAAGAACTGGTATCGAGACACACGAGGCCACAACACGATCCGGCTGGACGGCCAAAGCCAGACGCGCAGTCCGGAGGGATACGGTTGGATTCCCAGGTATATCGATGGCGACCGAGTCACCTACTGGGCAGGCGATGCCTCGAACGCATACGGCGATGCAGGCCTCACGAGATACCGCAGGCACATCGCTCTTCTCGACCCGAATATCGTCGTCATATACGACGACCTAGAAGCCGACCACGCAGCGGAATGGACGTGGCAGCTCCACGCGCACCTTAAACTGACCTACAACCGTCGACAGCAGACGTTCAAGACATCGAACGCTCAGGGCCCTGGCACACTCGTATTCGCATCTTCATCCGCCTTTGACGTGGTCGTCGGCGACGCCTTCGATCCGCCGGCCGTCAACTGGGGAGGCAAGACATACCGAGGCGAGACAGTCGAGGCCTTCCCCAAACGGTGGCACGGATCGGTTGTGACGAGGCCGATCTCATCCGTTCGATTCCTGTCGATCGTGACCGCGGGGGCCAGGCAGCCTGCTGTTAGGCATCTCAAGGATGGATCGCGTCGGGTAGGACGTTGGAAGATTGAGGCCGAGATGGACGCTGACCAGCCGACCCGGCTTCTGATCACGTCTACCCAGGCCGATACCGCGTTAGCCGTGAACATCCCGGAGACATCTTTCCGCGGGCGAACGTTACGGGCTCGGAACGCAGCCGTACTGGTGGAGGGCACCAGCACAAAGCGCTCAGTCGATCAGCTGCCTGCCGCGGCCAAAGCACTTGGCGGGTCCTCTTGACTAACTACAAAGCCGACTTCGTCCGTAACGGCTATATAACCGTGGCGAACGCGCTTTCACCGGATGAAGTCGCACGGCTGAACCAGGCCATCGACAGTGACCGCGAGGCCAGCCGGCTCTGGGTGAACCGGGGTGGCGGTCGGATTCAGAACGCAAATCTGCTTATGACCACCGATGCGTTCGACACGACGATCACCCACCCATCGGTTCTCCCGATCGTGGAGGAACTCGTTGGACCGGACCTCTGCTTCGAGGAATTCTCCGCCATGATCCGGGAACCGGTCACGGCCGACCCGCCGGAGCCGGGCTGGCATCGTGACACCGGCCACGGCACCGGTCCGCTGGCAATCTTGAACCTGTCGCTGATCTACTACCTTACCGATGTAGACGAGACCACCCACTGCTTCAGCATCGTCCCGGAGACGCTGGGTGAAAAGCGTGAGCGACCGGATCATAGGGATGGAGATCGGGCCGTCGACCTCCACGGTCCAGCAGGCACAGCGATCCTGTTTAACGCGAGCAACGTCCACGACGCGCGTCGGGCGGCAACCGACCAGGAACGGCGGACGATCCACATCTACTTCGGGCATTCGACCAACAAGCCCCTCAGCAACCACACGATCTTCCCGCGACGGCTTCAAACCGGAGCCCACAGTGGCTTGTTCGCCAGGCTGAACGACATCTCCACTCGCGTGCACAGTGTGTTCGACGAAGCAAGCGTATGACAGCTGTCGACCTGCTCAAAGGAAACGCTTAGCGTGCCCTCGCGAAGCACAGAGACGACAGTCCTGGGCACGATCCTCATTCTCGGCCTGGCGATCCGCCTGTGGGGCATCGACTTCGGGCTCCCCCACCTGAACACGCGCCCGGACGAGACGGGAATCACGGTCATTGCGCTCAGCTTCTTCAGCGGCGATCTCAACCCGCACTTCTTCCGCTACCCGAGCCTCTACTTCTACCTCCTGGCCTGCATATACGGCGTGTTCGTCGCCATTCGCCTGCTGCTGGGATCGACCGTCGACGAGCTCATCACCGAGATCGCAGTCGATCCGAGCAACTATGTCCTCATCTCACGCGCGGTATCCGCGCTTTTCGGAACCTTCACCCTTCTGGCTGTTTACAATTTGGGTCGCGTATTCGTCGACCGGCTGACGGGTATCGTCGCAGCAGCATTGATGGCCGCTTGTTACCTGCACGCCAGGGAATCCCACTTCGGCCTGCTCGACGTCACCATGACCTTCTGGATCGTGATGGCCTCAACGTGGGTGTTGAAGACAGAAAAGCAGCCTGACGCACGGGCCAGCCTCGTCGGTGGCCTTTTCACGGGTCTGGCCGCCTCGACCAAGTACGCCGGCATCTTCCTCGGATTCTCGATGGCGATTGCCTGGATCGGTCGAGCGTGGCAGCACGGGAGTCGCAACATCGGCTGCCTGTTCTCCGAGGCATACCGCAGCCCGGTCCTGCGACGGTTCACGATCGGCGCCGCAATCGGATTCCTGGCCTTCACTCCGTTCTCTCTTCTCGACTTCTCTACCTTCCTGAGTGACATCCGTGCGGAATCCAAGCACCTGCGAACAGGCCACGCGGGATTGACCGGCGAGATCGGCCTGATCTATCACCTTCGTGTCTCACTCTACTATGGCGTCGGGCTGCCCGTACTGCTGGCTGCTCTGGTCGGTGTCGTCTCGGCCTGGCGTTCGAACCCGATCACGACCCTCACGATCATGGCGTTTCCGATCGTCTACTTCGTGGTCGCCGGTGCAGGACGAACGGTCTTCGTGAGGTATATGGTCCCGCTGACACCCTATCTGTGCCTGTTCGCGGCTGTCGGCGTGATGGACCTGGCGAGGCGATGGGGGCGACAGTCGCTCGTCTACGTGCTCGCCCTGTCAGCGGTGATCTCCGTGCCCTCTCTCTACAGGATTTACCACGCCAACCGGCTGCTCGCAGAGACGGACAGTCGACTGATCGCCGCCGAATGGATCCAGGAAAATATCCCCGAAGGACATTCGATCGTACAATCGGGTACGGACTGGGCTCGCGTCGAGGTCCCTCCCTCACGGACGACGCTCGAAGCGCGCATCGAGGAAAGCAGGCAGCGGGGGCGTCGCGGACGACGGTTGCAAGTTCAGCTGGACCATACGAGCCCTGACGCCGGCTACGACCTGATCCAGCACTCAGAGTCGAATCCAGTCTGGGATCGGGATCGTCTCCCTGATTACGCCATCCTCCAGGATAGTCCGTTTTTCGTCTACGCCTCCGTGTCGGACGCGTGGACGGCCTGGCTGTCTGAGCATTACGTCGAGACACACGCAATCGAAGGACTGACTTCCGAAGTCGCGGTATACGACCACATCGACGCCCAATTTCTACCCTATGCTGGTTTCGGGGACGAGACACGTCCCGGGCCGAACATCACGATCTATCGCCGGAAGGACCTCGAGTGATACCACTGAACCGGAGCGTGTCGATTGTTTGTGTGAGTGCGTGGGTGGTAATCCTTCTCCTCCCTCAATCGACTTCCGCCCAAACGATCCTCCAAGCGCACACACCGGTCGACACACTCGGATTCACGGTCGGACCCAACCTGTTCACGAAATCTGACCTCGACAGCCTGGTCAAAGCGGACGTACACATCGACTCCCTGGTCGTCTACCCATCGGTGATCCGCGTGACCGAGGGCGGATCCTTTCAGCTGAAGAACATGTATGTCATCGCCATTGATTCGAAGGGTGAGCGGGTGACCAGGGCCCCGCTGGAACTGGAGCTCAACGCGTTCAACTGTGCACTCGGCACGGAACGGATCATGGGGTTCAGTCGCGGCAAGGCCCGTCTGAGGATCACCAGTCTCGTACCGAGACACGACAAGAAAACGCGAACGGGTGTGGAGATCGGGGTCGAAGTTACGCCCTGGCCCTGATCAAGCAGGATGGATGGCTTGTATCGTGAAACGGAGCGACCGTTGAAACTTCCAGGAGAAATCGAGCGTGCCTTATCGGGATTCACGACAAGCGGCGAGAACTACAAGACCGCGTCTGAGTCCGACGTCTTCCGATACACCTCGTCGGATCAAACGGTCTTCCTGAAGATCCAGGGACAGACGTGGAGCCCTCCTCTCTCGCGTGAAAGGAACGCGATGGTCTGGCTGGCGGACAAACTTTCAGTCCCTGAAGTCGTGGCCTACCATCGTGATGGTGACAGGGAATACCTCATCACGACAGCGATCGAGGGCATCAGTTCGGAGAACGATGAATGCCACGGGAACAAGCAGCATCTTGTCGAATCGCTTGCCGAGGCACTGCTGACAATCCACGCCCTTCCGATCGACGACTGCCCGATCGACAAGACACCGGACGCACTCCTCGACGAGGGACGACGACGAATCGATGATGGAATTGTTACTGAGGAAATGGTGGTGGAAGTAGGGCTGAGTGGATCACCGTCAGAGGCCCTGGACGGTCTGGCGGCTCGCAGACCTGACCTCGATCGGCCGGTCTTCACACACGGCGACTACTGCCTGCCGAACATCATGATCCACGACAACGACGTCAGCGGCTTCATCGACCTGGGCTATGCCGGGTCGGGAGATCCATACCGGGACTACAAGGCTGCGCGATACAGCGTCAAACGCAACCTCGGTGAGGAATGGGTGGGCCCGTTTTTCGAGGCGATGGGGGTTACGCTCGATATGCAGCGGATCAACTGGTATGGGGAGATCGAGGCTTTCGGGTAACAACTTGGAGTAATAGGACTACTTGGTGAAGGGCTCCCCTCTCCCGCTCGCGGGAGAGAGCCCGCCCCGGCAGCTTGAGGCCGGGGACGGTTGCGCCATAACGCAGCGGAGGTGGGACCCGGTGAGGGCCAGCACACCCAGTGTCTGTCGAGTCAGGCCCTCACCTGTCTGGCGGGCGAACCTGCCGCAAGAATCCCTCTCCCACTTCGTAGGAGAGGGAGAGCAGCAGCCGTGCTTAACCAGGTATTCTACCCATACTCACTCAATCCACCAGCTCCAAACCCAGCGTCTTACCCTTCTCGATCGCCGGGATCCCCTTCGCCAACCACACCGGAGCCGGCGCATCCATCAGGTAGTGATCGAAGTACTGCTGCATCCGAAGCGTGAGGTCCTTCCTGTTCTGGTACTTGGTCAAATTGTGTTCGTCACCATTGTAGTTCAGCATCCAGACGGGCTTCCCGAGCCGTCTGAGCGCCACGAACATCTCGATCCCCTGATACCACGGCACGGCGCCGTCCTGATCGTTGTGCATCATCAGCAAGGGTGTCTGCACTTTGTCCGCCCAGAACACCGGGGAATTCTCGATGTAGCGGGCCGGTTTCTCCCACAGTGATCCACCGATCCGGCTCTGTGACTTCTCATACTGCATCATGCGGCTCCGTCCTGACCCCCAGCGGATCCCCCCATAGGCGCTCGTCATGTTCGACACCGGAGCGCCTGCCATGGCGGCGGCAAAGATGTTCGAGCGCGTCACCATGTAGGCGATCTGGTAACCGCCCCAGCTCTGTCCCTGAACACCGATCTTGTCTTCATTCACGTAGCCCTGATCGATCAGGTGCGTCACGCCGGGGATCACGCAGTTCACCGCACTCTCGCCTGGATAGCCCCGCTTGTACCGGATATCCGGCATGAACACCAAGTATCCACGACTGGTGTAGACGGAAGGCACGATCACCGAGCGGATCGCACGCGGTCGCATGTAGTAATGCACGATATGCGAGAGACGCTCGTAGAAGTAGACGATCATCGGATACTTCTTGGTCGGATCGAAGTCCTCCGGCTTGTAGAGAATACCCTGCAAGGGCACACCGTCGAGTGACCGCCATTCGACCAGTTCGGCCGTCCCCCACAGGTAGTCTTTCTGCTGCGGGTTCACGTCGCTTACTTTGCGGATCTCCTGAAAGTCGGGATCCGACACGTAGAGATCGGGCGATTCATCGAAACGGGAACGCGTGAAGAGGAAGCGATCCGCTTCCAGTGCCCTGGTCGGGTTGGTGAATCGACGATCGTCGACAATCAAAGGTTCGGGGGGCTTGCTCTCTGTAAGCTTCGCACGAGAGAATCCGCTCGCCTTGGTCTTGTAGTCGTGAACGGCGAGCAACGCGGGCTGCCGAGGATTGCGAGATCGCTCGTTCGGATTCGTCCTGACATACCGGAACCGCAAGCTGTCCGCTCGGCCTGCGCCGTCGGTGACGTTCACGGGGCGGGACTTGCCCTGTGGGTCAACCAGCCAGATGTCGTGTCGATCGTTAATCAATAATCCTCTGTCATCCGTCGTCCATCCACCGATCCCGTGAGATCGGGGTTTACTCGGCAGGTCATGGTCTTCATAGTGGAGGGTCTGCGGGATGCCGGCTGACAGATCCAGCCTTCGGTTGCGGCGAACGTCGTAGCCCTGCCAGGAGAGCTTGTTCCGATCCCACCAGTAGGCATACCTCGCCTCCGGTGACAGGTTTGCGCGATCCCGAATCCCGGTCGCGATGAGCCGGTTCTCACCTGTTCTGACATCGAGCAGGAAGGTGTCGTAGAAACGTGGCGAATCCCACGAAATTTCCTGGCGGTACGGCACGTTCGTGATCCCGAGCGCGACGTCCGCGTCTCCGCGGGCACCAAGACGCACATCCGGTATGTCAATCGTACCCAGCTGCACCACCTCGCGATCCCGAAGCTGTACGACGGCCGTGCACGTCCGCTTCCGCTCATCCACCAGGTCTTCGAGCTGTTGGGGCTGCAGGAGCGGATCTTTCCAGTGCCACACGTCCAGGTCGACGCGCTCGTCGTCCGGTGTCTCCTCTTCCGGGTCGGGCGCCGGCCGTGGGGCCGTCCCGAAGTAGAGTCGTCTGCCGTTCGGTGAGAAGGTGAGCTTCCCGTGTTCGCTCACCCACCAACCCGGCGGGACGCCCTCAGTGCCTTCGCTGGCCAATTCCTGGAGTCGCTCCGACCTCGTCTCCCAGCGATAGAGGCGATACGACTGCTGCTCCGCCGTAAAGCTGTCCCGGTTGGCTACGAAAGCGACCTGAGTACCGGTTGAGTCAACAATCGTCTGCTTGAAATCACCCGGACCGGCCATTATCGTCACGCTGTCTCCTGACGCCAGTTCGACCGCCCGCAGCGCATCCGAGAGACTGTCCTTGCTGGCCGTGGTGAAAACGAGCCAGTTCCCGACCTGCGAGAAAACGTAGGTCGTGACGTCCGCGAACGTCCGTTCGTCACCCGTCGACAGGTTTCTGAGCACCAGTTCTGTCCCCTCGGCCTTCTTCCGCGTATCCCGCTTGAGCTTCTTCTTGTCTCCTTCCTTCTCCTCTTCCTCCGGCTTCTCGACCTTCTTCTCTTTCTCTCCCGGCTTCTCGGCCTTCTTCTCCTCCTCGCCTTCCTTAGTCTCCGACGCTTCTTCCTCCTTCTCTTCCGTGGCCGAAGAGTCCGCTGCCGAAGAATCGGGCTCAACCGCCTTCTCTTTCAGGTAGGCCAGCCAACCACCGGATGACTTCGGCATCTTGAAGGATTTGACCCGTCCGATTCGCGTCACGTCGCCAGTCTCGAGGGTCACGATCGCCAGCGAATCCTTCGGCATCTTCTCCGCCTTGAGCTTGTTTCGCTTGCCTTGCTTGACGGAATCGCGAAACGCCTTGATCAGGGCGACCACGTTGCGCGAGTCGGCGGAGAAGGCAGCGGATTGGCCCCGTTCGACCTGGTAGACCGTATTGTCGCTCAACCGTTTGATCCTGAGTTCACGATCCTTCTCGTCGGGACCAAAGGAGAGAAAGACCCAGCCACCGTCGTTTGAGATCGCGCGCTGGTTAATCATGTTCCAGATCTCGTAGGAATCGTGTTCGAGCGGTTTCTTTTCAGCCCAAGAGGTAGACGTGAGGGTGATCAGCAGGGCAAGTATGGTGAAGAACATTGTGACTCCGTGGATTGCCGAACGGGTCGGAGTGAGACTGTGTTGCGTTGACAGTTGTCAGGCGTTGGCGCCGATGGCGACGCTGATGCTGATTCAGACCTAGTCAGCGGCGCCTGTCGTCTAGTACGTGGTTCACCCGGGGTGGCGCCTTTGGCTTACCCCGGGTTATATGACAAAGCCCCTTCACAGGGCTCTTCCAACAAGACTCTCTCCGTCCTCTGCGGTTAAAGCTTTTGACTTTGGTTTCTAGCAGACACAACAGGCCTTGTGCGATCGGAATATACGCAACATTTTCACGGCGACCGCAGCCTCGCTCACAGCCCAGAGGGCAGCCTTGGCCAAACGCGACTTCCAGATCATTGCCGACATCTCGAATGTCGAGGAGCTCGAACGCGATCTTCAGTTCCATCCTGCAGACCTCGCAGGGTCGACGCTATCGAGCGACCAGATCGCTTCCTACAACGCAAATGGGTATGTCACAGGATTGGGCATCCTCGATCCGACGGACGTAAATGATCTGCGAGCCTACTTCGACGACCTGCTTCAACAGTATATGAACGATGGCAAGGACAGCTATGCGATCAGCTCCGCCCACCTGCGACACGGCCGGGTCTACGACCTGATGAAGGACGCCCGGATCGTGGATGTCATGGCGGATCTGCTGGGGGAGGAGGTGATCGGCTGGGGTGCCCACTTCTTCTGCAAGATGCCAGGCGACGGGAAACGCGTGTCCTGGCACCAGGACGCCAGCTACTGGCCGCTCACACCGTCTCGAACCGCGACCATGTGGCTCGCCATCGATGACGCGGATACGGAGAACGCCTGCATGCGGCTGATCCCGCGATCGCACCTCAAGGGTCACCTGACCTACCGGATGAGCGAAGACGACGAGGATAACGTTCTGAACCAGACGGTGGATGAGGCCGAGTCCTACGGCGATGATCCGGTGGATATCGAGCTCAACGCCGGTCAGGCATCGGTACATTCCGACCTGATCCTTCACGGATCTGAGGCTAATCAGTCCACGCGCCGGAGGTGCGGGCTGACCCTGCGATACTGTGCGGCCGAAGTCCAGGCTCACATGGGTTGGGCCGACAAGGGCATGGTTGTCCGCGGATCTGACCCTGACGGACACTGGACCGATCAAAGCCGTCCACTGGAGGACTGATGACACCCGAATCCCTGTTCCAGATCGCCAATGGGGCGGCTATGCTCTGCTGGATCGTACTCCTCGTTCTGCATCGACAGCCGGTCGTCACCCGTGTGATCCTGCCGGTTGGCGCAGTCGGGTTGTTGAGCCTGCTCTACGGATACCTGATCGTCAGCGGGCTCGATGGCTGGGAGGGTGGATTCGACTCGCTCTCAAACGTGTCGCTGCTTTTCCAGAACCAGACCCTCCTGCTGGCCGGATGGGTACACTACCTGGCCTTCGACCTGTTCGTCGGCTGCTGGGAAGTCCGCGACGCGAGACGACACGACATCAGCATCATCCTGATCCTTCCCGCGCTCGTCCTGACGTTCATGTTCGGACCCATCGGCCTGATCGCCTACTTCCTGATTCGGTTCGTCCGTACCGGAAACGCCATACTCGATGATCACCTCTTATCTGAGTGAAATCCGCAGTCGGAACGTGCCGCTCACGGTCACGGGGTTCATCCACCTGGCCGTGCTGGCGGGGTGTCTCATGGGCACGCTGATCGACACGCGGACGATCCTGGGCATCAACCCCAGGATCAAGCCGGCCAAGTTCGCGATCTCGATCACCATCTTCGTCTGGACGATGGCCTGGCTCCTCGCCTACCTGCCGGACTATCCCCGCGCCGTTCGGGATGATGGGCGGCGCCATCCTCGTCAACTCGCTGCTCACGCTGGCCTTCGGCATCCTCCTGTTTCGCCAGTCCCCCGTCAAACCGACGGTCTACATCCGCAGTATCCGGCTCGGAATCGCCATTTTCCTCGTGGCCGGCTACTTCGGGGATGTGATGGTCACCAACGCCGCCCACTCGTTCGGGGCTGAAGACGGCGGGCCCGGCTTGCCAATCCTGAACTGGAGCGTGGAAACCGGTGATCTGCGCGTCGCTCACGCTTTCGGCCTGCACGCGCTCCAGCTGATGCCCCTGGTCGGGTATCTGGTCACGCGTGCGGATTGGCCAGAGTCCCGGCAGGTAGTCACCGTATGGGTGATCACGATCAGGTATGCCGCACTCGTCTACTGGACATACGCACAAGCGCTCGCAGGACGACCGCTTATCGCCTTAGGAGCATCGTCATCGTAATGGCTGAACTGCTTTCCGTCGACCGACTGTTCGGGGACGGCTACCACAACGCATTCACGGACTTTCTGAAGTGGAACAGACACTACTACGTCGGGTACCGGGCCGCGCAGCACCACAATCTGCCCCCCAACGGCGACATCGTTCTCCATCGCTCGGCCGATCTGGTCGAGTGGGAAGAATGCGGCCGCTTCGACACCGGCGGTGACGACCGGGACCCCAAGCTCATCGACGCGGGTGACCGTCTGGGAGTCGTGTTCGGTACGTGGGTCCCAAGGTGGGGTGACGGCACCCGAACCGTCCGAAACGCGGAAACGGACCTGATCTCCCACGTCGCCGTCTCCCGGGACGGGACAACCTGGGGCACGCCGCGACAAATCTACGGGATGAACTACTGGATGTGGCGCATCCTGAGCGACAACGACGGCTTTTACTGCGCCGTCTACCACTTCCCAGTCCGGTCGGAACGGGATCGGCGCTCGGTCGACCTCGTCTTCAGCGAAGACCTGTTCGAGTGGAAGCGCATCGGCCAGATCCGGATCGGTGGGAGCCCGGGAGAACCCGTTCTGTTCCGCACGGCGCCGGATACGCTTAAGTGTGTCATCCGAACCGAGCAGCCCGACGACCATTCGTGGATCGGGAACAGCCAGGCGCCATACGAGCACTGGGAGTGGACCGATCTCGGCGTCATGATCCACGCTCCGGTGGTCCTGCAGGTCGAGGACCGATGGATATGCGCCGGACGGTCCAAGGCAACGCATTTGCCGATCGATTCCATCCCTAACGATCCGGACGGCCGAAGTCATCACACATCCGTGTGGGACATCACCGACCACACGGCCAAGCACTTACTGACCGTCCCCAGTGCCGGCGACTGCTCCTACTGCGGACTCGCCCACGGGCTCGATGGTGAAGTCCTGATGACCTACTACTCACAACACGAACGTTTTCCGTTGCCGCCGGACAGACCGACCCCTTCCGACGTCTTCCTGGCTCGGTTCACGCTGTAGTCGAGGATAACGAGATGGACGCGGACACCGTCTACTTCTTCCGCACCGACATCAACACGAACGTCGCCTCGATCGGTCAGTATCGGTCGCTTGCTAGTGACGCACTGACCAGGATGACCTTCGACCTTCCTGACTCTGTGCGCGATCCAGGACATCGACGAACCGCTGGGTGACGATCTGTGGCGGTTGACCGACAGCGGATTCAGCCTGTTCGAGGATCGATTTTACCACAAGCTGTGCGACACGCTCGCGCTCCGCAGTCTCGAGATCCCACGACTCGCCGTTGTGAATGGTCTGATCGGGCGAGATGGTACGGCGTTTAACGAGGGCGACAACTATCCGCTCGGATGGACGCTCATCGGGGAGAACGAGGTCCATGTCGACACGACCGGCACGTATCTTGGGCTCGACACCATTCCGTTTATGTGAGGTGACTGTGGGAATACTGGATCGATTTTCACTGAACGACCGAACGGCGCTCGTCACGGGTGGAGGTCAGGGCATTGGCGAAGCACTTGCCATCGCGCTTGCCGAAGCAGGCGCCGACGTGGCCATCCTCGATCTCAACGCGGATACGGCCGAAGAGACGGCAGAGTCGATTCGGGCACTTGGGCGGAGGAGCTTGAGTGTACAAGCCGACGTGACTAAGCCCGACGAAGTGGCCGAGGCCGTCAGCACAGTCGTCTCCGAATGGGGCCGGCTGGACATCGGCGTCAACAATGCCGGTGTGGCCAAAGCGCAACCCTCGGTCGACGTCATGGAGGAAGACTGGGACTTCATCGTCGACGTCGACCTCAAGGGCGTCTTTCTGTGCGCGCAGGCAGAAGGCCGTGTCATGCTCGAGGCCGGATCCGGCTCGATCATCAACATCGCCTCGATGTCCGCCCAGATCACCAACCGCCCGCAGGTGCACGTCCACTACAACGCCGCGAAGGCCGGCGTCGTCCAGATGACCCGCACACTTGCCACCGAGTGGACGGCTCAAGGCGTCCGCGTCAACAGCATCAGCCCCGGTCACATGAAGACACCAATGACGCGCTTCATGGACGAAGCGGGTAAACAGACCTGGATCTCTAACACACCGGCTGGCCGGAATGGCGATCCCTCTGACCTCCAGGGCGCCGCTGTCTACCTCGCCTCAGACGCCTCCTGTTTCGTGAGTGGTCACGACCTGATCGTCGACGGCGGGTATACACTCTGGTAGCTGCAGTGCATACCACCAGAATTACAAATGCCTTCTAGGTGGGTCTCTACTAATCGCTCGACGCGAGAGGATGCTTGGGTCACCGGATTCTTGGACCCTTGTTTTTCTCTGCGTTCTCCGCGTCCTCCCTGGCGCGCCGAAGTGCGAAGGGAGCTGCGGTTAAAGATTTTCATGATAAGGATACGTATAAGGTGAACGACCTCCACCGTAAGCAGCCCTTTACAGCCCACCGCACAGCCTCCTGGTCCCATGACGGATACAACCGGGACTGGCGCATCCTGCAGCCGGGCGACACGATCGAACTCGCCGACCTCGAGGGCCCTGGCGCGATCACGCATCTCTGGTTCGCGATCGACAACGACCACGGCGTCACCGATCCGCGGTTCCCCCGGAAGGCTGTCCTGCGGATGTATTGGGACAACCACGCGGATCCCAGTGTCGACGTGCCCGTCGGCGACTTCTTTGGCGTGGGCCACGGCCGTGTGTCGAGCTATACGTCAGCCCTGTTCGACATGTCGATCAACCCGGGTGAAGATCGTGGCGCCTTCAACAGCTGGGTGACGATGCCCTTCGCGAAGAGAGCCCGGATCGAACTGGAGAATCAGTCCGACTCGGTCGTGCGCATCTTCTACTACGTCGACTGGCAAAGGTGGAAGGACTTCCCGGAGGACTCGCTGTACTTCCAAAGCGAGTGGCGTTGCGAGTTCCCGTGTGAGGCCGTACCCCTTGTGGAAGGCAAGGAAGGTCCGAACCTCGATGGCGATGAGAACTACGTTATCCTCGACGCCAAGGGATCCGGTACCTACATCGGGTGTAACCTGAGCGTAGACAACCGTGCTGGCGGATGGTGGGGCGAAGGGGACGACATGATTTTCGTCGACGGCGAGGCATTCCCCGGATCCCTGCACGGTACGGGATCCGAGGATTACTTCTGCCACGCCTGGGGCATGCAGGCCAACTGCTACCCGTATGCCGGCACGTCACTGTTCAACCACGACCACGAGAACTGGGAAGGTCAGTGGACGATGTATCGCTACCACGTCCCCGACCCCATCCCGTTCTCGAAATCGATTCGTGTGACCATCGAGCACGGTCACGACAACCACCGGTCGGACCACTACTCATCGACCGCATACTGGTATGGGAGCACGCCAGCTGGTGTCTCACCGCTTCCAGCGTGCGCATCCAGATTACCGCGAGACTGACGTATGGCCATCGATATCGGATCCAGACGCGAACTGTTCGTCGACACCACCCTTGTCGACAGCCTGACCGGCCACATCCATCAGCATCTTCACGAACCGATCGACCGAGGATTGGTACTCAACCACAATGCACCGTGGGAAGGGACCACCAGCGGATACAACACGACCATCCGGGACGGCGATCGATTCCGGATGTACTACCGGGGATGGAACTTCGACGAACATTCCAAGAAGGAAGACGTCGAAGCCTGCTCGTGTGTTGCCGAGAGTGCGGACGGCATCACGTGGTCCAAACTAAGCCTGGACATCATCGAGCGAGATGGATCGACGGACAACAACATCATCCTTGAGACCGACCACCTGACGCACAACTTCGCGCCGTTCCTCGATTCGAACCCGGACGCTTCCTACCGGTATCGGGGTGTCGGCCGTGGCATCGGTGAGCAGATCTACGACCTGTTCGCGATGCACTCAGACGATGGACTGAACTGGGCATCGACCTACGAACACCGGATGGCGCTGGATGGGAAGTTCGACTCTCAAAATGTGTCGTTCTGGGACCCAAACGCCTCCGCATACCGAATCTACTTCCGTGACTTGGAGCGGGGGCATCGCGCGATCAAGACCGCGACCTCACCCGACTTCGTCACCTGGTCGGACGCCCCATTCCTGACCTACGAAGGCTCGCCTGCGGACACGCATTTATATACGAGTCAGATCGCGCCTTACTACCGAGCGCCTCATATCTACTTCGGTTTCCCTACCCGCTTCATTCAGGAACGCGGTCAAATTACCGAAGGGCTCTTTATGAGCAGCCGTGATGGCGAACACTTCACCCGTTTCGAGGAAGCCTTTATACGACCGGGTCTGAACCCGAACAAGTGGGGAAACCGGTGCAACTATACCTGGTATGGCCTGATCGAAACCGAGTCGGATGTCGAGGGTGCGCCACGTGAGATCTCTCTCTTCACCGACGAAAAATACTACACGGGTCAGCCCGTAGGAACGCGTCGTCACTCGATCCGAGTGGACGGCTTCGTCTCGATGCGAGCGGGCATGTCTGGCGGCGAAGTGACCACAAAGCCGCTGACCTTCTCGGGATCTACCCTCGAAGTCAACGTGTCGACCTCCGCGGCGGGCGCGCTTCGCGTGGCGATCCTAGACGAGGACGAGCGTGAGAGGGAAGGATACGGACTGGAAGACAGCGATGAATTCTTCGGTGATGCGATCGACCAGGTGCTATCGTGGAAAGAATCGTCTGATCTCAGTTCTCTCGCCGGACGCCGGGTTCGCCTGAGATTCGCGCTGCGCGACGCGGACCTGTACTCCTTCCGATTCGCCTGAGCAGTGCGCTGATGTCCCAGCCCATAGCAACGATCCTGGAGGCATTTGGCCTGAGTCAGACGGGCTCAGCTGAAGGCATCGACAGCAACGAGTCGATCAACACGCGCGTCGAGACGGACGCCGGTCCTGTTGTCGTCAAGACGGTCCCGGAAGACGACCTTGAGGTCGAAGCCGCCCGAGCTGATGTTCAGGAACATGTTCGAGCGGCAGGTGTAGCTGTCCCGCAATATCGTCGCACGAAAACGGGAGACTTCGTCGCACACTGTGCGATTCCCGTGCCGATGTCCAGCTACCGGCTGACGCTGGTTCTGCCGTTGTTCACGACCGGTTGCTTGCCCGTGATCCTGGGGCTGTCTCAGGCCGATCCCGACCTCGCATTCATCGGCGCGTTCATGATCGGTGGCGCGGCCGCCGACCTGGCGATGCTGGAGGCCAGTATCTGCTTTCACGGGAACGTCCAGGTCCAGGATCACCCGTCGGCGCCGGCCTTCATCATACTTAACAAGAGTAACATCGAATCGCCCGATGTCCAGATACAGGATACCGCACTTTCCTGAGCGGGTCTGCGACCTATCTTGTGATCATGATCCCTGTCACCTGTGCCATCATCTACCGAAACGGGAAGATCCTGGCCGCTCAGCGAGCCGAGGGCCATCATCTGGCAGGACAGTGGGAGTTTCCCGGAGGTAAGGTCGATGAGGGGGAAACGGAAGAGGCGTGCATCGTTCGGGAAATCAGGGAAGAGCTGGGGATCGAGGTCCGGCCGACCCGACGGCTGGACGAGAGTCATCACGACTATAGTGATCGAACCATCCGCCTGATCCCGTTCGTCTGTGATCTCGTGAACGGTGAGCCCAAAGCAGGAGAGCACCGTGCAATCACCTGGCTCGGACCGGATGAGCTCACGTCGGTCCCGTGGTGCGATGCGGATCTACCGATCGTCAAACAACTGAGCGCGGAGAATTCGTGAAGAATTGGAAAACACATAGCCGATCGACCGTGCTCGACGCAGGAAAATTTCTCAAAGTCGAGTATCATGACGTGGAGTTCGAGAACGGTCCCCGCATCGAAGACTGGCCCTGGGTCATCACGCCCGACTTCATCAACGTTGTCGTGCAGCGCGAAGAAAAAGACTTTCTCGTCTACCAGCAGACGAAGTATGCTATCGAGGAAGAGTCCCATGCAATCGTCGGCGGGTATCTGGAACCTGGAGAAATTCCGCTCGAGGCAGCCAAACGAGAAATGCTCGAAGAGACCGGCTACGAGGCCCCGGAATGGATCGACCTCGGCGAGTATGTCGTCGGGGCGAACCGGGGCTTTGCCAAAGCCTATCCATTCCTGGCCAGAGGCGCACGGAAAGTCGCTGAACCGAATGCCGACGACCTGGAAGCCTACCGGATCCTGACCCTTAGCTTCGACGAGATGCGGGACGCCCTGAAGCGGGGCGAGTTCAAAGCGCTCCCGTGGGCCGCCGCCGTCGCCCTTGCCCTCCCCCACCTGGAGTAACTCGTAACCTCGTTTCCAGGGTCCTCCCCTGGAACGATTCATGACATTACCTTTCACATCATAAATTACATATGCCACTATTCAACGACTACACCTGGCCCCCCGAACAGAAAGCCAAACTGGACCTCGACGGCCACCTAGTCCTTCCCGGTCCGCTAACCGAGGAGTCACAGCAGAAGCTGACCGAATCGCTCAGCAGAATCCACGAGCTGTCTCGGAGTACGGGCCCCGGCCCCAAACCCACATCGATGTATGCAGCCGAGTATGACCGATATCTTGAGAGCATCATCGATCACCCTGAAATGCTCCAGCTGGCGGGACACGTTCTGGGAGACGACTTCCGCTTTGATCATTGTGTCTCACTGATTCGTCCGGGAGGCAACAGAGGGTCGGGCTGGCACACGCACGGGTATGCCGAAGACATCCAGGAACTCGGCTTCGTCCGCATCTTCTTCTACGTCAACGGATTCACCCCGGATGACGGCGGGCTGAAAGCCGTTCCCGGCAGCCATCTGTATCGGCGTATCCGCATCCGGGCCAGCGTCGACGACGAAGATATGTGGGCAGCCTGGGGTGACGACCGAACCCATCCCGCAACGGGAGAGCCAAGGCGGGTAGAAGAGTTGACCGCCCCACCCGGCACAGTCGCCTTGATGTGGACCCACGCCCTTCACGGCGTCACACCCCGTCAGCCAAACAGCGACAACCGATGGTGCGTGGTCTACGCCTACCGCAACCCCGGCCTGCCATCCGGCGCCCGACGGATCAGTTTCTCGTTCGAGCACAAGTCGCGCAAGACACGCGGTAACTTAGTCGATCTCTACTAGTAGGTGTTCCTATCTCCTCGGTCGCTGCTACAAGAGCTTTATACGAGAACACATAGCCAGCGGCGCACCCCCAGCCACAGGCTGGGGGCGAGAATACGTTACTAATATTTGGGGTCGTTCTGGCTACGCCGGAACGACTATAGCGAGATAGGCGTGACACGTGGCAGGTTGCCATCACCCAGAAGGAACCGCAGACTCGAGTAGGGCCAGTCCTCGGGCCGGACAACAAGCCACTTCTTCACCGGGTTATAGTGGATATACTCGGCCTTCTATTCCACCATCCGTTGAGTACAGATTGCTTTCGGATGGAATCCACGCTGCCAAACCTGATGCACTCGGTTAGCACGCTTAACACTCTAAACGCCCGCTTGAACGTGGAAAGAACGCGAACATCATCCTAAGAGGGGAGGTTCGCTAGGATCTCTTTTGCAGTAAATGCGAGGAATCGCCTCATGGTCGATTGTAACTGATCACCAGAGACGATCAGGTGGAGGTGATCCTCCATCACAACGTAGGCGTGCAGCGACAGGGAGCCTTCCTCTTGAAGGTAGCTTAGAGATCCAAGAACAGCTCGCGCCAATGATTCGCGCCTGAAGACGGGCTCCCAACCAACAATGCTGCTCGTCGTGAAGTGCGGCCATTCCGGCTACGTGAATTTGTATCTGAACCTGGGCACGGTCGTCCGACCCCCACCAGCACCTGATCCGTCCATCTGCTCCGGCTTTTAGACCCTTTTTCAAGATGCAACCTCCACTGACTACGATTGACGCTTGACTTTTGTCCTGCCCCTCGGATTCGTTCGTATATTGGTCGGCGAATCGACCACCCAAGGGACGACGTGAGACACTTTTTCATCGGCGACGTGCACGGCTGCGCACGGGAATTCGACCAGCTGCTCAAGGCGAGCAGCTATATGCAGGGCGAGGACAAGCTCTACCTGACAGGTGACGCCTTTACCAAGGGTCCGGATCCCCTCGAAGTCTGGAGGATAATCGGCACCACGGGCGCCCAGATGGTCCTGGGCAATCACGACGTCGCTCTACTGGAACGTTTGCAGGCCAGACAGGAAGGGGCGGACGAATCCGACCTGAAGGAATCGCACAAGCACACCCTCGACCAGCTCGATCCCGTCGCGGCGGCCCTGATCCTGTGGCTTGAGTTCGTCCCATTGTCGATACGGGAGCTGGGATTCACACTCGTACACGCGGGCGTCAACCCGGAGCGAGGCTTCGACCGAACCCGTCGCGAAGAGTTCCTGGCCATCCGAACCTGGCCGACGACGAACGGCATCGAAGGACCTCGCTGGCACGACCACTACACGCCCCCCGATGGCCGAACGCTCATCTTCGGTCACGACGCCCCGAACGGCCGCGTGATCAAGCGTGAGAACCCAGACGTCCCGCCCTATCTCGTCGGCTTGGACACCGGCTGCGTCTACGGCGGCCGCTTGACCGCCTGGATCCTCGAAGACGACGACATCATCGACGTCGAAGCACGCGAAAAGTACGCCTGACCCTTTGCTTGTGAACCCTTTCTTCCGTCAATATACGCGCATCTAAACAGTCGGGCCTGCGAACGCAGGCATCAAGTAGCTGTAGAACGGCGTTTACAGAGCAGCACGAAGGTAACCGAAGCATGTCCCGGAAATCTCTGAGAAACACGATCATCGCCGTTTTCGTCCTCGCGATGACTATGGGGCCCGGCCCCGGCCTCCGTCTCATCAACCCGGATGCCTCCGACCCGAATGCCACCTTCACGTTCGCCGGCATCCCCACGGTCTACGCCTGGGGCCTCTTCTGGTACGCCGTCCAACTCATCGCCATCATCATCGCCTACAAGAAGCTGTGGCGAGAAGACACCCCCGTTCATCCCGAGTAGCCCGGAAAAGGTCCGGGCGTATCGAGGGACCACGTTGAATTCTACATTCGCCATTTTACACTGATATGCATCTCCTCGTCCTATCCCTCTATCTCATCATGCTCATCGTCTTCGGCATCGTCGGCTATCGCCGCGGAACCGATACGGAAGACGACTATTATCTCGCCGGCCGAGGCCAGGGCTGGATCGTGTCTTCGCTCACGATCATGGCCACCTTTTTCAGCTCGTTCGCCCTGCTGGGCGCTCCGGGCATGGTCTACCGTGACGGAGCCGTCTTCGCGCTCTTCAGCCTGAACGTTCCCATCGCCGGTGCGGGGATCTACCTCATCGGTTCCCGGATCCGAAAGCTAGGACAGGAACGCGGTTACGTCACGCCGACAGACATGATCACCGACCATTACGGCGGCTCCATCTCACTCCGACTCCTCGTCGTCCTGATCGGGGTCCTGTATGCCGTTCCCTACGTTGTCATCCAGATTCAGGCCGGCGGTATTCTGTCGCGCGAAATGTTCGGTTCAGAACATGCCTTCGAGACCGGTGCCATCATCTTGGCCATCATTACGATGGCCTACATTATGGGCGGTGGTATGCGCAGCGTCGCTTGGACGGACGTCGTACAGGGCGTCCTTCTGGTTGGCGGGATGCTGCTCGGGGGCTTCTGCGTTGTAGCGGTCCTCGGTGGACCGGTCGAATTCTTCAGGCACGTCGCTGAACTGCCGCCCAAATCGTTGACTGTTCCCGGCACGGTCGGGCACTGGACGCCGGAGATGCTCTTTACCGCATCCACCTTCGCGGCTCTCGGGTCTATGATTCAGCCGGCCCAATGGATGCGCTTCTACGCCGCAAAATCGGGCGACGTCCTTCGCAAGAGTGCGCTCATCTTCGCGGCTGTCCTGACCTCCTGCTTTTTCTTCGGCGTCATGCTGGTCGGACTCGGCGGTCAAGTCCTGTATCCGATCGTCGACGAGAGCGGCGCGTATCGACTGAACGAAGCCGGCCGGGTCTTGCCCCACCCCGACGTCGGCAGCGCAGCCAACCAGTTCGACCAGATTTTGGTGGTGGTTTTGAACAATCACCTTCCGGAGTTATTGGGACCGATCGGGGTATTCCTCGCTTCGCTCATCCTCGTGGCGATCATGGCAGCCGCCATGAGTACGGCCGACAGTAACCTCCACGCCATGAGCGCCCTGCTCACGCACGACATTTACGACCATTTCATCCGCCCGGAGGCGTCGCAGTGCGAACGAACGTGGGTGGGCCGCATCCTCATCGCGATCACAACCGTATTCGCCCTCGCCCTAGTTTTGATCGCGAACCGCAGCGAGAGCAATCCGCTCGGCATGATCGTCATCCTGGGTCTCCTCGCGATCGCCTTCTCAACCCAAATCCTCCCCGTCGCGATCGACATCCTCTTCCTGAAACGCGGTAATCGACAGGGCGCCATCGCCGGGATCGTCTCCGGACTCGCCGTCGTCTTCTTCCTCAGCCCCTTCTGGCCGATGTTGATGGGAAACACCTTGGGCGACGTCATCGTCTCAATGAAGAAAATGATTGACGTCGGTGCGTGGGGATTGCTCCTGAATACGGCTGTCTTCACCCTCGTGACCTTGGGGACACGCAACAAGTAGCTGGCGTTTGCGCAGCAACTCGCAAGCCACGTGCAGCGCCGAGATGCTGAGGAGACAGGAGACGCGTGAGGACCAGAAGGGAACACAGAATCGGCGAGCCTGAAATCGCTGCAGTCTTCATGTCTTACCCGAGAGACATCCGACGAAAACTGATAGCGCTTCGCGGATTGATCTTTGAAACCGCCGCAGCCACTGAGGGTATCGGGGAGTTCGAAGAGACGCTCAAGTGGGACGAACCAAGCTGCCTGACGCCCGAAACAAAGAGTGGCAGCACGGTGAGGATCGACTGGAAGGAGAAGAAGGGCCACTAAGCGATCTATTTCAAATGCACGACCGACCAGGTGGCCACCTTCAGAAAAAAGTACCCCACACAGTTTCAGTACGAGGGCAATCGAGCGATCGTATTCAGCCCCGAAGAGGACGTTCAAGCTACGCCCCTGAGTGACTGTATCTCGATGGCACTGACATACCACATACTCAAGAGGGCCGCCCGCTCACGTGCCCCGACCCACCGACAACCGGAATAACCGGCGCACCTTGACACAAAATCCGTCGACGGACTCTCCTACAAGTAGGCCCCGATTCGCAGCACAACGATTGCCTGCGCCTTTCTCAGCCTCTTGCCCCCTGCCCCCTGAAACTTTTATCTTCTACGAACGACAAGACAGATTCCCAACTCAGGAAAAACCATGGACCCCACCTGCCTGAACCATCTGCTGACCGAACAGGAAGCCCTTCAGTTCGAGGAAGACGGCTACTTCGTCCTGCCGGAAGTCCTGTCGGAAGAGGAAACTGATCACCTGGAGGAAGTCACTGATCGGTTGGATGCCGAGAAGCGCGCTGAGACAGGTAAGAACCCAGGTGACACGCTGAACACCTTCGACTTCCTGGGCTACGACGAGGCCTATCTCAACCTGATCGACTACCCGAAGACCTTTCCGAAAGTGTTCGGTATCCTGGGCTGGAACATCCAGATCTACCATACCCACCTGATCACCACACCGCCCGACGAACCGGACAACCCGAAACAACGCTACGGCTGGCACCAGGACAGCGGGCGACTGAACCGCGAGCTAGAAGGTGAGCCGAGAGCCCGTGTATCGATCAAGTGCGCCTACTTCCTGACAGATGTCTCCGAAGAAGGCCGCGGCAACTTCTGCGCGGTACCGGGAAGCCACAAGGTCAACAAGATCCGCAAAGAGGAAGGTCAGGACTTTCCGGGCAGTGCAGTCCACATTTGCGTGCCGAGAGGCGGGGCTGTCTTCTTCGACCGACGAATCTGGCACTGCGGGAGCCCGAATCGCTGGACACAGAAACGGAAGGCGCTCTTCTACGGCTACAGCTACCGATGGCTCAAATTCCGCGATAACATGACCATCGACAAGTATCTACCAGACGCTGATCCGATCCGCCAACAGCTGTTGGGCGCTCCTGGTCCGACGGGATGGCACGGCTTTACGTCACCGAGGGATGAGGATGTCCCCCTGAAGGGATGGATCGCTGAGCACGTAGGAAAAAAGGCTGTGGTCGCATAGCGCGAAGCGCAAAGCAAGATTATAAAGACCGGGCTGCGCTGAGCGCCACGCGCTTTGCGCTCCTTCGACGCGGAGACAGGACGTCCCGTCGAAAGCACAGCCTCAGATCCTTTTCGCAGCCGAGCAGCCAGAACGCTCTTGGTCTCGCGCTCGAGACATCGCATCAGCATCCAGCACAAGGCGTCCCCGATTAACGACCCCCAGGGCGCATACAACGGCTACGTTTTCGCGTTAAGCGTCCAGATTTAGCCTTCCGAATCCGCGCCCGCTCAGCCGGTCCCCCAAGACCTCACGCTTTTCCGAACGCCATACGGCCCTTATCATGGTTCACTTCGTCCACGGAGGAACCTCAAGAAAGGGGTGTATTGGGTTTGGACATCGTACGCTATCCCGACTGCCGCGTTGAAGTCCTCGACGATCGGTTCACCAAATACAAGCTCGGCACGGCCGCACTGGAGATGCTCTGGACCGGTGGCAGATGGTTGGAAGGACCAGTCTGGTTCGGTGACGGTCGCTACCTGCTCGTCAGCGACATCCCGAACAACCGAATTCTGAAGTGGGAGGAGGAAACAGGCGAGATGTCCGTTTTCCGAAAGCCGTCGAACAACACGAACGGCAACACGCGCGATCGTCAGGGGCGTCTGATTTCCTGCGAGCACGCCACGCGCCGGGTGACGCGCACCGAGCACGACGGATCGATCACCGTCCTGATGGACTCCTTCGGTGGTAAGAAGCTGAACGCCCCGAACGATGTGGTCGTCAAGAGCGACGACTCGATCTGGTTCTCCGACCCCGGCTACGGCATCCTCATGAATTACGAGGGCCACCAGGCCGAGTTCGAACTTGACACCAACGTCTATCGCCTCGACCCGAACACGGGCGAAGCCACGGTCGTTACCGATAGCTTTTCCCGACCGAACGGCCTCTGCTTCAGCTCCGATGAATCCCTCCTCTACATCGTAGACACGGGCGTCTCCCACGACCCAAACGCCCCAGGTAACATCCAGGTCTTCGAGGTCGTGGGCGATCGACTCGAAAACGGTCGCGTCTTCGCCGACATGCATCCCGGCATGTCGGACGGCATCCGTTGTGACCTGGACGGGAACGTCTGGTCGGGCGCTGGCTGGGCCGGCGAGGGCTTCGACGGCGTTCACTGTTTCGCGCCCGACGGCACCCTGATCGGCAAAATCCACCTCCCTGGCCCGTGCGCGAACCTCTGTTTTGGGGGCGCAAAAAAGAACCGTCTCTTCATGGCCACCAGCCAATCCCTCTTCTCCCTCTACGTCGAAACCACGGGAGCCCAGACCCCTTGAGCGGATGAGCGGGAGCGGAAGAGAGTGGGCACAAGCCGCCTCTTCGCCCGCTCTTCTGCTCTGCCGCTCGACTATGCACATCCGTCCCTTCATCCCCTCCGTCGACGGCCCTGACCTCACGCACCGAGTCGCCGACCACCTCACGCCGGATCGAAAGCTTGCCGATCCGGCGATCACATTGGACATGACTGATATGGGAGACATTCTGCCATGAATATCACTCACCTGGTGCTGGCTCTGCTGTTCACATGCGATCCCGGTCGATCTGCTGCTGTGGAGATATCCGTCACGACCGGAGGCATCGCCCCACTCCCGATCACAGCGCACACGGGAATGAAGCCACAGTCAAAGCTGTGGAAACACGACGGACACTGGTGGGGATGTTTCGCCGACAGCACCGGAACGCACATCTGGCGGCTCGGCGGCGACCGATGGATCCAGTCCACCACCATGACGTCGCACACGGATGTGAGGGCCGACGTGCTGCCCTCCGGCGGGCTCGTGGAGATCCTCTTGTTCAGGGGCGAATCGAGCGAACTTATCCGGTGCTATTTCTCGCAAAAGGGAGGAGTTTACGGAACGCTTCACCTGTCTGAGGATAGCCCTCGTATTCCCGTTCTGCTCGATCCGGGCGTCGAGACGGCCACGATCGCTAGAGACAACGACGGCAGACTCTGGATTGCGTCAGACGGGCAAAACGAGGTGAACGTCCGGTGGATGGACCGGGACAGCACATCACCGTCCGGCCCCATCACGCTGGCGGACAACATCTCGGAAGACGACATCTGCGTCATCGCGAGACTCGGAGACGGATCTGTCGGGGTGTTGTGGTCGAACCAGAACACACAGCGATACGGCTTCAGACGCCACGTCTCCACGGCCGACCCGGAAGACTGGTTTCCGGACGAGATACCGGCCGGAGCCTCCGCGATCGATCATGGCGAAGGGATGTCAGACGACCATCTGAACGTTGCGATCGGGTCAGACGGGACCCTCTTTGCGACGGTGAAGTCGAGCTACGACACAGAAGGCATGCCGCTGGTCTCGGCCTTGGTCCGCCGACCCCATCACCGGTGGGACCCGCTTTACAACGTGGACGATGAGGGTTCGCGTGGCGTGATGGTCCTCGATGAATCACAGCAGCTTTTGCTGGCGGTCTACACGTCGTATCGAGACAACGCCATTGTCCTTCGCCACGCGCCCATCGAAAAGCCCGTGTTCGGGGGCAAAGTCACATTACTGAAGCGTCCCCGCATCAACAACGTCAGCGCACCGCGACACGTGGTGACAGGCCGATTCCCCATCGTAGCATCACAGGGAGACAGCCTGATGCACACGGTCATGGTGGAAGTCGAGTAAGTCCCCCACACCTTGGAGTCTAGACGCTCCAAGCCATGAGGTAGCGCAAGGACCTCACACAAAGCGACATCGGTCAACACGACACTCGAGCTTCGGCATTCCCAATCCTCAATCCTTGATCAAAAATCCTCAATTGAAAGACTCTTTCCTCCTCTGGCACACGACGTCCACCGTCAGGGCAGACAAGATCGCCGAACAGGGCTTCCTCCCCAAAGGTGAGCCACGGCAGGAACACGCCAGCCGAGCCATCTGGTTCTTCCGCAGCGGGTTCAGCTTAGTCGACCGGATCTCGAGACATCGCCGACCAGAGGAATTCGACGGTTTCCTTATCGCCTTGTCTCATGATGCGCTGGATGATACCTGGGTGGGTCAGGCCCCCAACGAGTTCCTCGTCTTCCAACCTGTCGATCCCGAGTCGATCCTCTGCCGGTTCCCTGCCAATCAGGCGGGTAGCCGCGAGCAATTGCTGCAGGCAATCCAGAGCCACTATACAGAAGATGTCCTCGATCGCTTGTCGGCCCATAGCGCGGATGACAGCCTGCCCTGGTCATCCCGAACAGAAGCGGCTGGAACGCTTCTGTATCTGAGCCGTGACCGGTATGAGACTGATGCCCTCACTGACCGGGCGTTTGCCGAAGCGTTTCCGTTATTCGACATCGATGTAAGCGGCGAATGGGTGCGGCGCCTGGCATCCATCGACTTCCGATACTACCACCACTTCCTCCGCGACTACTACTTCACCTACGGTGAGCGATTCCTCGCTCGCGCGCTCCTGACTGCAGCTGCCAGACGGATCGGTCCCGATCGCGTCGTGTCGATTTGCTGTGACCGCGCTGATCCCGGGCAGAATCCTGTCGCGAGATATCTGGCCGACATCTGTCCATCGATTCCAGACCCCGACTTGACACTCGCCGTCATGGAAACACGGGTGATGCGCCGATCAAAGATGTCCGCCGAGTCCGTCGAGAAAGTGGAGGCGTGGTTGGGCGAGCGACCTCACACGGTCGACCACGCGCTGTATTTCATCGAATACGGCCAATGGATCTTCCACGCCCGATACGGTGAGACCGCTGTCGACTGGGGAGCGCAACTCTTGGGGCGCAGCGGTCAGGATCACTACGAGGCGTTGGAGAGGATCACGGGAGCGGTCCACCCGATGATGCGTATGGGAGCGATTCAGGCTTTGGGAAGGCTCCGGGATGTACGCGGGATCGACCTGCTCGAACAGGCGATGGATACGCGATGGAAACGAATGCGGGAACGCGTGGTGCAAGCTCTGGGCCGGATCCCATTTGGTCGTGCCGTAGGGCTGGTGCGGACAGCCCTGAACGACCGATCGGGGCAGGTAAGGAAGGCAGCTGAGCAGGCGCTCAAGGTCTCGTAAAAGACCGTTGCTCCTCGTCCGACCTGTTTTGCATATTGGACGGTCGGCTCGAAAACGCACTTCAGAGGAAACGCTATGGGCAAAACCATCCTGATGATAGGCACCTTCGACACCAAAGGCGAAGAGTACGCGTTTGTCCGCGACATCATCCACGCCCGCGGGCACGAAACACTCGCCCTGCACACCGGCGTGTTCGACGCGGACCCGAACGTGCACGTCGATGTCTCCAATGGAGATGTTGCGCAGGTAGGTGGGACACCGATCGGTGAGCTTCAGGACAAGAAGGATCGCGGTGAAGCTATGAAGGTCATGAGCGCCGGGGCCGCAGTCGTCGTTCGCAAGCTCTACGAGGACGGCCGATTCGACGGTGCCATCGGGCTGGGTGGCACAGGGGGCACGTCGGTCATTACCACAGGTCTGCGGTCGCTTCCGCTGGGGGTTCCGAAAGTGATGGTGTCTACGGCCGCCTCAGGCGACACCAGCATCTACGTCGGCACCCGCGACATCGCCATGTTCCCCTCTGTCGTCGACGTCGCAGGTGTCAACCGGATCAGCCGCCAGATCTTCACCCGCGCAGCCGGGGCCATCTGCGGTATGGTCGAGAGCGTGCCAGAGGCATCGGCGGACGAAAAGCCGATCATTGCGGCCTCGATGTTCGGCAACACGACCGAGTGTGTGGACCGCTGCCGTGAGGCACTGACCGAGAAGGGATACGAGGTCCTCGTCTTCCACGCCACCGGAACAGGCGGCAAGACGATGGAGAGCCTTGTCGACGACGGGCTTGTCAAAGCGTGTCTCGATATCACCACCACCGAGTGGGCCGACGAGATCTGCGACGGCGTCTTCTCGGCGGGACCCACCCGTCTGGACGCCCCGGGTAAAGCCGGCATCCCCCACCTCATCGTACCGGGCTGTATCGACATGGCCAACTACGGCCCACGGGACACGGTTCCGGCCAAATACGACGACCGGCTCCTCTACGAGTGGAACCCATCGGTCACACTCATGCGCACCAATGCTGACGAAAACCGTCAGATGGGTGAAATCTTCGCAGAGAAGGCAAATGCGGCGACGGGGCCCGTTGCCGCCCTCATCCCCCTCAAGGGCGTCTCCATCCTTGACGGCGAGGGAGAGATGTTCTGCGACAGAGATGCGGATCAGGCCATGTTCGACGCCCTCAAGTCCAACCTCCGCGATGACATCGAGGTAGTCGAAATCGACTGCAACATCAACGACGAAGCCTTCTCGACCAAAGCCGTTGAGATGATGCTCGACCTCATCTACAAGAAGTAAGACACCCCGGTAGACCCCCAAAGTGCCGATCAGACTTGAGCGCACCCTCACAGCTGGTCTTGTCGTTGCATAAGTGGCCTACACCACGTACGTCGCCTGGCTTTGTGACGACGCCTTCATTACGCTCAGAACCGTAGACAATTTCCTGCAGGGACACGGACCGACCTGGAACGTCGTGGAACGGGTGCAGTGCTATACGCATCCGCTGTGGTTTCTTGTCCTCTCCGCCTCGCCCGCCTCTGCCATGGACTGGCTCTGTTGACTTCGGTGAGATCCACCAGGGGGAGATCGCGATTTTCAAGGCGATCGGGCTCGACCCGAGCCTCCAGCAAGGACTCGACGAGACGCTCAACCAGATCGGCTGGCAACGAGCGAAACTTCCGGGGGTTCAGGCACCCCCTCCCTTTATTCCCAACACGGATGGCTGGCTGCGGAAGGGAAACGCCTTTAAGGCGCTGGGTGCATCCACCGAGGCCGCCGAATCGGGGCTCCACCTCATTCGGAGCGAAAACAAATCCACGCAGCTCGCAGGGCGCCAGTTCCTGACGAACGTGTGTGTCGACCTCCTGAAATCCGGCGAGACCGGCCTTGCAGAGGAACTCCTTCGCAAACTCGTTGATGTCGATCCGGCAGACTCAGTCGCACACTACTACCTTGGCCTGATACCCGAGGCCAAGGGCGAACCTGCCAATGCGATCTAACACTACGATCGATCTCGCGCGGTAGAGGCCCGGACCGCCCTCCAAAGGCTCCGTTCGCTCGGCCAATAGCTGCGTCTACTGGCGTGTCATCACTAAAGTGCTTAGTTTGCCCTGACAATGACGCTCAACTGCGTTTGTCACCCGCAAGACCCACCGTTGGAGAACAAGAATGCCTGAAACACGACAGGAAGTCCTCACACGCCTCAGCGGTCTCATCGACGACGGAATCCCGATCATCGGTGGAGGTGCCGGAACGGGCATCAGTGCCAAATTCGAGGAGGAAGGCGGCGTCGACCTGATGGTCATCTACAACAGCGGACGATTCCGCATGGCAGGACGTGGATCCCTGTCCGGAATGATGCCGTTTGGGGATGCTAACGCGATCGTTATGCAGATGGCAGGAGAAGTCTTGACCATCGTAAAGGACACGCCTGTGCTCGCCGGCGTCTGCGGCACGGATCCCTTCCGCCAGATGCCTGTCTTCCTGAAAGAGGTTCGCGACATCGGGTTTGCTGGCGTTCAGAATTTCCCGACCGTCGGACTGATTGACGGTCTGTATCGCAAGAACCTGGAAGAAACGGGCATGGGCTATGGTCCCGAGGTCGAGATGATTCGCACGGCCAGCCAGATGGACTTGCTCACGACCCCCTACGCGTTCAACCCGAAAGAAGCCGAACAGATGGCGGATGCGGGAGCGGACATCGTCGTGGCGCACATGGGGCTGACCACGAAGGGCTCGATCGGCGCGACCACCGCACTAACGCTGGAGGAGACACCCGCCTCTGTACAGGCGATCTGTGATGCCGCCCGGGGCGTGAAGTCCGACGTCATTGTGCTTTGCCACGGCGGCCCGATATCGATGCCCAATGACGCGGCCTACGTGCTCCAGAACACGAAAGGCGTGAACGGTTTCTACGGCGCGAGCAGTATGGAGCGCCTTCCCGTCGAGACGGCCATCACCGAGCAGATGAGGCAGTTCAAGGCCATCCGATTCGAATAGTCTGCCTAAGCCCACTCATCTGTTTTGAGGTCGGCTCGATCAACGACGGGAACGTAACACCTCTCTCGGAGTCCAGTCTGTGACGTCACACGGAGCTCGGTTTGACCGTCCCGAATTTTCTCCCTCCACATTCCCTGCCTATCATAGGCGCGGGTCAGGGCCCATCCCCCAACAAGTGAGTCGAGCATGAAGACAAGAGCTTGCCTACTGGCGAGGTTCTTGTTGGCGTGTAGCCCCGAGCCGCAGCCACAGGTTGAACCGATCGCACTCGCGGAGTTGATGAACACCCACTACGCGCTCGCTCAGGACATTTATGACGCGCTCATCAACGGCGACTTCGTGAGCCTGCACGATCACGCGACGGAGCTCGCCAACCCGATTCCGGTATCGAACCTGCCTGACGCTTGGGCGCCGCACCTGGACGGCATGCGGTCTGCCGCCAAGCGCCTGGTCGGAGAATACAGCACGGCGAAGGCCGCTTCAGGGTTCGCCGACCTGGCGACGGCTTGCGCGAACTGCCATCACATGACAGCCACGACACCGGCGATCAAGGTGTATCCGACCCCTGATGACACGGGTGATATCAGGACGCACAGGCTCCGGCACGCCTGGGACGCTGCGCCGACTGCCACCGCGCGGTCCATACCGCTAACGAACGGCTATAAGTCGACGTGAAGATTACCGACATCAGAGTCCGGCAGCTCCGGCTGATCGAGGAGGTAGGAGAACTCGTGCCGGCGTGGCCCGGTCGATCGATGACCTTCCGCCGAGGCGGGGGATCCTTCGTCGAGATCCGAACCGACGACGGGCTCGTCGGGATTGGCCCTGGCCCAAGCCGGGGGCTCGTTGAACCCGCTAAACAACTGCTGCTTGGCGAAAATCCCTTCCATATCGAGCGTCACGCGGAGAAACTCGTTCACCACGTCCGGGGGCGAGGCTACAGCGGAGCGGCCGGTTTCGACGTCGCCCTCTGGGACCTGATAGGAAAGGCGTGCGATCAGCCGCTGGTCAGTGTATTAGGGGGCGGGAAGTCTCAAGTTGTGCCCTATGCAAGCATGATCCGCCTGTCCGAGCCGTCTGAACGCGCTGAGATGGCGGCCGCCCTGAGTGAGGCAGGATGGCAGGCGATCAAGCTGCGTCTCCATCACGACACGATCGCCGACGATGTGGAAACGGTTCGCCGGGTCCGTGAGGCGGTTGGTGACGGGATGGCCATCATGGTCGACGCCAACCAAGCCCAGTCGGCGAGCAACTGGCAACCCGGTATCCAGTGGGACTTTGCCCGCGCCCTCAAGACCGCTCGTGAGCTGGAAGCCCTCGATGTCTTCTGGCTCGAGGAACCCCTCCCACGCTACGCCTTCGACGACATCGCCCGCCTGAATGACGCCGTATCCATCCCGATCGCCGGCGGCGAGAACAACGTCGGCCTTCACGAATTCACGCGGATGCTCCGCGAAAACGTTTACGATGTCCTGCAGCCGGAAAGCATGGTCCTGAGCGGAATCACGACACTCCGCAAGATCGGCACCATGGCCGCCGCCTTCGGCAAGAAGTGTGTCCCCCATCACGGGGGCGGAGACATCGGGGTGATGGCCCACCTGCATCTGGTCGCTTCCTGGCCCCACGCCCCGTATATGGAACTCCTCCACGACCCACCCATCGGCGACTACGCTCACAAGTTCTCGATCTTCCAGAATCCTCCCGAGGTCGTCGACGGCAAGATGTCGGTCCCAACGACGCCGGGACTGGGCATCGAAATCGACCCCGACCTCATCGAAGCCTGACACGTGCGCGCGATGAACCAGGCTATCTACGCGAACTACTGTCGCGAATTCACCAAGCTGTCCATCTGGTATGCGAGGAAACGCATCCTCGACGGGATGAGCGACTTCGAGAACGCCATCAACGAGCGCGTGAATATCTTCAGGCACACGTCGCTCTACAAGGGAGGCAAGCGACATCCTGCCGAGGGCGCAGAGATTCCGGAGTGGAACGCTCTGCTCGAGCGTGTGGAATCGGTGTTCGACACGCATATCACTGATGACAACACGACCGAACTCGAGCAGAAAAGCTTCGAGATCCTCTGGCCGATCATCGAGCCCAGGGTCAAAGAACAGAAACCCTGGCGACCGACACTCCAGGAGCGACCCTACGAGTCGTGGACCCGCGACTACTGGAAGGACACGGTCAATATCCACATCGCCAATGCCTACGCGCCCGAATCTCCATTGAGCGAGAAGCGAACCGAATTCGCCGCCGCCCTGATCCGGCTGCTCGAAGACACGCAATCCACCAGGCCGGAAACCGAGAACGTCGGATGCGGCAGTTGGCTGAATTCGGTGCCAACGTTCAGCGCGTTGTTCCCACAAGCCTGGATGGACAGTGCCGATGCCGAGCACAACGTCCGCTACACGCTCGGTCACTGGGGTCAGTTCGAGACCAGACACGGAGACTTCCACGCGAAGAACGGTGCACGATTCAGGGAGACCGGCGAATTCCCCTATACGTCCCTCCGGTGTCAGGACCGAATCAACTCGGTACTCGAGCATCTTCGAGCAACCTTCCCCGACGCCGTCGAACACAACCGAACCACCCACGGCCGCGAATGACACGCCTTATAGGTGTTCTGCTCGCCGTCGCTTATCTCCAGCTACCCGCATCCGCAGACGTCTCACTTCCCGTTCGATCGGTGTTCAACTGGACAGCTTCTTCCTCGCCGTTGAGGGACCAGACACGTTCGTCCTCCCCAAGAGGGCGACGACTCGATCCTCGTCCACAATCTCGACTGGGCACAAACCCGCTTCATCCCCGCCTCGACCTACAAGATCCCGAACACCATCATCGCTTTGGAAACGGGTGTCGCCGACAGCGCGGGCTTCGCGATCGCCTGGGACTCGACCAAAGCGGTACCCGGCCGCTACTGGCCCCGATCTTGGAAACGCGATCAGACACTGACCACCGCCTTCCGCAACTCTGTCTCCTGGTATTACCAGGAAATCGCGCGTGGGGTCGGTCGCAGGCGTATCCAGCAGCACGTCAATTGTTGGGGCTACGGGAAGCGAAACCTGGAACCCGCAGTCGGCACCTTCTGGCTTTACGGAGATCTGCGCATCTCTCCGCTAGAGCAGGTCGACTTTATTCAGCGATACCGTAACGGACGTCTGGACATCTCTGAACGCACGACAACCATCATGCAAGAGATCATGGTGATGGAGCGAACGGAGACGTATTTACTACTCGGAAAGACGAGTACTGGGGAAGTGACACCCACACGAGAACTCGGCTGGCTGGTCGGCTACGTCGAGAGCAGGGGCGGTGAACCTGGAGGGCGAACGCGTCTCGGAGGAGTGGCTACCTCAGAAACGCAAGCGGCTGATCCTGGAGATCCTGCAATCCCTCAACATGATCCCATAGCCCCTTCAATATTCTTCATTCGCCTTTAGACTCACGACTTTGGTTTCATCCCCTCCCTGAAACCGCACCTCTACCTCCCGATCTTTCGCCGCCCGAAGTCGCGCCTCCACGAGGCGTCCCTCATCCCACGTGACATCCACCTCGACGTTCCCTCTCGCCTTCAGCCCAGTCACACTCCCACTCGGCCAATAGGCCGGCAGCGCGTGCAGCAGGTGTATCTCACCCGCGTGACTCTGCACAAGCATCTCTGCGATCCCTGCCGTCACCCCAAAGTTCCCGTCGATCTGGAACGGTGGACGCGCATCGAACAGTTTTGGATAGACCCCCTCGTGCGTGTGTCCTGCCCCCCAACAAGAGTCAGCATATTCTCGATCATCCGGTACGCGTTGTCTCCGCTCTCGTACCGAGCCCAAAAGTTGACCTTCCACGGCATTGACCACCCAGTTCCCTCGAAACCTCTCAGCTCAAGTGAACTTTGGGCCGCCGCACATAGGCCAGGTGTACCCCGGGGTTTGATCTGATCCCCCGGATGCAGACCATACCGGTGGGACACGTGCCGATGCTCGCCTTCGGGATCGTCCCAGTCCTGCGACCACTCTTGAAGGTGTCCATTCTGGCCAATCTGGAACGGGAGAAGCCTGAGAAGCGCCGCTTCGATCCTAGCGACTAGGTCATCCCTCTCGCTCAGGATATCGGCCGCGGCAACGACTATCGTGAAAAGTTCCCGAATGATCGCCATATCCATCTGTGACCCCATACTGATCGCGCATCCCGGAGCGAACGTGTTCTCGGGCGAGTTTGATACAGGCGTCAGCAGATGGCCATCCTCATCCTCGATCATCCACGCGAGCAGGAACTCGGCCGCACCTCGCATCAACGGATAGGCGCGATCACGCAGGAACACCTCCACAAATGCTGGCAGAACCAGCCGGCGCACACATTCCACATCGCCACCTGATCGTTTCCATCGACGGGATCGGTATTCCGCCAAGCCGTCACGTTGTGGTGCGTCACCCATCCGGGCAGACCATACGTCTCTCGGGCGGTCACAGCCCCATTTACCACGCAATCCTCGATCAGATCGAACAGCAGTTCGTGACACTCTGACAGGTTCGTCAGCTCAGCAGGCCAGTAGTTCATCTCCGTGTTAATATTCGTCGTATACGCGCAACACCACGGCGGGATCACCTCCTCGTTCCAGATCCCCTGCAGATTGAGCGGCTGCGTACCCGGCCTCGACCCGGCGATCATCAGATACCGCCCATACAGGAACACCAACCCAGCCAAACCATGATCCTGCTCCAAGTCATACGTGAGCACCCGTTGATCGGTCGGAACGTCGTCCCTCGAGCCACCGAGATCGATCGTGACCCGTCCATAGAGCTTACTGTAGTCAGCCACGTGCTCGGACAGCAGTTCGTCATACGTCTTGCCATCAAGCCGATCGAGGTCACCCATCAGCAGCATCTGCTCGTCCTTCCCTGAACGGTTTGGACTGGCGTCGTATCCGTTGTAGCTGCTTCGGGCATACAGCGCGAGGGTCACTTCGGTCGCATCCGTAAGGCTGATGCCATTGTCGGTCACATTCACAGCCCCATCCGTATCGAGCACACGAACGGCGCAACTGAACCACATCCCAGTCCGTCGACCTCATCACCATACAGCACCTGTTTTGCGAACGCGTGTCGGTTGCCGTCGGAGTCCCAGATCTCCGGATGCTTGTCTGTCTCGCCCTTCTCCTCGACAATCTCCAACTCTCGCCGGAGTACGATGCCCGGCATCTAACCTTTGATAGCCAGTATTCGCTCGTCCAGCGCAGACGTGTCGATGGGGTGAGGTGACTCGAGGCCGACTCGAACAGAGGTGAGGTTACCCGTCAGGAGAACGATCATCGCGCCAGCGGCACACGAGGCAAAGACCGCCTGTTCGACCACCTTACCTTCGCACTCCCAGCTGGCTGTCGTGACGGCCGATTCCAGATCCAGTTCGCGCCGATATCCGGTCGACTCTGCCGAACCGTAGTCGATCCAGAAATCGCCCAGCGGATCTGACACCGTCCCAGACAGTTCGCTGTGATAAACTCGTGCGCCTCCTCGTAGGCTCCCTCCTTCAGCCACTGGAGGACGCGGTCTTATGCGGACTGCATTTCGACCACACCGACTGGGAGCGGCTCTCCCGAATAGAAGGTGCCTTTGTTCAACGCGATCCGCTCACGATCCGGATGACCGTACACCATCCCACCCATACGGCCATTCCCGATCGGCAGCGCTTCCTACCACTTCTCTGCAAGTCGATCATACCAGAGCTTCATATACCCCCAAAAAGCAAAGAGGCAGACGAATGAGATCGCCCACCTCTACCCTATCCTTGAAGAATGTGCTTCTTCCTATGCTCGTTCTTCTGTTTCAAGTGAGCTGATCAGGTTCCCTAGAACAAGGTCAGAATTGTAGATATCGATCAGGTAGACCCGTTCATCCTTTATCTCCACAGTGAACGCCTGACTGTGCAGGACCTTGTCAGGTAGTCCAGTGATGTCGGGTCTCGTAAACAGGATACTGCCCGCATCAGAATCAACTTTCTTGTCAAACAACTCGGAAATGATCTTCAGATCCATCTGCCGGCCCTTTTTCGATTCTCGACTGTTCGTGAGTCCGTTCGATAGATTGTCACGGCCCTGCTGTCATCTGGATTAATGACCAGGGCGTGGTGCCGCACTTTGATCAAAAAACCTTTATCTTCGATCTCTCGACAACATCAAAGAGATTCGCATCAGGCTGAGCCAAGGCACTGTCTACCTCTCCTCTTGATATCCCGTAGACTTCCAGCTTCTGCAGGTCGTGAAGTGTATACTCCATTCAGGACAATATCCTGCCAAAATCTAGACATCCAGAGTCCTTCAATCAAAATGACTGCTGGTATTGTACTCGTACCTATCCTTTACGGACATCGTTGATTCATCCAAGATCATCACGCTGTAACGTTCGCCGCCCGGTTCCACGCGCACGACGATGTGTCCCTGCGTACTCCTGTAGCCTTGATCCAGGCGCGGCCCGATCACGGCCCGGTTTGCGTCCATCATGTTGGTCGCGAACATGTCTCGATCCTCGTCATACAGAAAGCGGCTGATCAATCGACTAAACACGCCCTGCCCAGGATGATCGGCCGACCAGCTGTGCCCGATCCAGACCCGCGGCCTGACCGTCGACACGAAGTGTTCGTTATGCGTATCGCGGTGACCGTGATGGTTCAGCACCGCGACGTCGACCCGCCCGATGGCATCGGCGACGGGCGACTCGATATCGAACCAATCGGGCTTCCCCATCTCGACGATACCCGTGATGTCTCCTCCCGCAAAGTAGCGGAAGGGCCCTGAGTGCAGAACGCCTGCGCAGCTGCACGTGTTCTCGTTCGGAAGAGAATCACCCAGCGTTGCGACGTCAGGGATGACCTGCCGGGTTTCCTGACCCTTACCCGTCCACACCACCCCGTTGCAGTAGACGTTCTGGAAGTAGACCTCGGGGTAGGCATCCGCATTCCGCTTCAATGCAATCTGATCGCGTCGTCCCGGATCGAACCGCTCGACCACGACGTCCCGTTCGGATCGATGCCACTCGAGAAACGCGATGTAGTTGTCCTCGGTCGCCTGCGAGTTGGCGAAACCTTCTCGTGCACTGGACCGATCCGCCAACCGGGTCTCGGCGGCTGAGAGTGGGTATCCGTTGTCAGGCCACCCCCGATCGATAAGCTTGTGGAAGGGAATGCGATCGCAGACCCCGGTCAGCCCGGTCAACCGGTAGGCACCGTGATCGGACGTCGGTGACGACTCCTTTACATACCCAAGATGATCACTGTGGAAATGGGTCAGCCACACATAGTCGAACTCGGGATCACGGTGCCGGGTGACGGTCTCGATATAGCGGACGATCCACTCCCAAGGCAGTCTGCTATCATCGGGGACGACGTCGGTCCGACGCTGAATGCCATCGACAGGGGGCTCCACCTCCATCTCGCCTGCATCGATCAGCAATGTCGTACCATCGGGCAGGACACAGTATGTGCAGTTCCCTCTCCCGGTGTTGATATGGTGAATGTCCATCTGACCCGGCTCCCACGGGGTCAGATGATCGTCTGTATCCGCCACGTCATCCTCCTCTGTCTGAACCGATGGTGCGCATAAGGGACCGCGAAAAGCCTATAGTTATGTGAGTCGAATGGTCATAGCGCCAGGCGTTCAATGGCCTAGGATCGGGCGGACGGTGGGCATACTTCGTGGCACACACTTGCCACCCCGGAGAGCCTACTTATGTCCGGAGCCCCAAGAGGACTCCTCGTCCTGTCGGCGATCGCGCTCGTCATCGCAACCGTGGGCACCTTTACCGGAAACGTCGGAACAATCCCGCCAGAAGGCTTTTCGAGAGCCAGCACCAACCTCGCGCTCCTCGCGATAGGCATCCATCTGCTCAGCGGGAGCAGCGACTCAGAGTAGACCAGATCGAACGACCATTCGCCTTTTTCTTCCCTCATGGAACGAGTTCTTCTGGAAAGACGCAACGCTGGATAAGAAAAGGCCGCCTGGAAATCTCCAGACGGCCCTTCGTGTGTACGATGGTCAGGATTCCCTATGGCGTGATCTTGAAACTCAGCCCCACGGAGAGGACCGGATAATACTTGAAGCCATCGAGCGCATCCTGAAGTTCGCGCTCCTCCTGCTGAATGCTGCTCTGAACGCCTGGAGCGGAGGCGAGGGATCCCGTCACTCTCAAGTCCGTTTGCGGTGATCCCTGGAACGCCACGCCGAGGTCGATCGCGATCCCGATCCTGCTGTTTGCCGCGTTGCCCCATCCGATACCTAGGTAGGGGGCCGTCGACTTGAAGTCGATGGAGGATTCGAGCGTGCCGGACTCGGTATAGTCCTGACCGCCAATATTGATGGAACTGACAATCTGGTCCGTCACACCATCGATCCCGTTCTGATTGAACACGATGCCGCCGCTCAGGCGGAAGCCTAGAAGCGGGATTGGGTGGAGGTCCAGGAGCGCCGTGAAGGACTTCAGCTTGAGATCCATGTTATAGCGGATGCCGCTCTCCGTCCCATCGAAGCTGTAGTTGAACCAGTTCAGCCCACCCCGAACGTTGACCATCGGGATGAGAGACTGTGTCACCTCTACACCAAGGCCTAGCGTACCCGCTCGACCTGCGACGCCAATCCCGGCGTGGGACGGACTTGCCAATACAACGGTGAGCACGATCGCCGCAATAATCGATGCCATTCTCTTCAAAAGCAGCTCCTTTGTGAGCGTGTACCCCCTGATATCGCCCAATTGTAGGTCTGTCGAGAACCCGTGGTCAAGCATTCGGAACCGACCTCAACACCGCCTTAGCACGCACGTATACTTGTCTGGAACCGACGCCTCGAAGCACGGGAGTATGCCTATATTTAGTCGCTGACAGGTGACCTCGGTTCATCCAAGAGGGATCCATCACCTATTGACGGAGATCGAACATGAAGGGCGTCGTATTGGCCGGAGGTCTGGGTACAAGACTCCAGCCGCTCACGAAAATCACCAACAAGCACCTCCTTCCGGTCTACGACCGGGCGATGGTCTATTACCCGATCCAGATGCTCGTCGAAGCCGGTATCGATGACATCATCATCCTCACCGGGGGCAACTACGCGGGAGACTTCCTCCGTCTCATCGGGAACGGCGAAGACTTCGGCCTCTCAAGGATTCATTACGCCTACCAGAGCGGCGAGGGAGGAATCGCAGAAGCACTCGGATTGACGCGACAGTTCACCGGTGATGACAAGATGGTCGTCGTCCTCGGGGACAACATACTCCAGCAGAGTATCAAGCCTGCCGTCGAGGCCTTCGAGCAGCAGGAAGGCGGTGCGCGGATCTTCCTCAAGGAAGTCGACCATCCCTGGGAATACGGTATCGCCGAAACGGACGGCGATCGTATCAAGCGGATCATTGAGAAGCCGAAGGAGCCGCCGACTAACCTTGCGGTCATCGGGGTGTATATGTACGGGCCCGAGGTGTTCGACATCGTCGACACGCTGGAGCCGTCGGCACGTGGCGAGCTCGAAATTACCGACGTCAACAATGCGTATATCGAGCGTGGCGACCTGATGTATGACATGCTGGATGGCTGGTGGTTGGATGCGGGTGAGAATCACGAATCGCTGTTGCAGGCGAGCATTACCATCGCACGCGATCGAGGGCTGGACGTCTAGCGAGAATGATTCAGAGTCAGGCTGCCACGGCACGGTCAGAAATGGCCGTGCCATCTTTGTGTACGATAAAGTGAGAAATCACTGGCTCGTGCGCGCATCTGGCCAGATCATGCCTCCTCGGTGATCACACTATCGAGGAGGGTCGATGGACAAGGTAACGATCCCCGAGCCATCGGGTATCTACGCCCAGCCCTGGTCTATACAGAAGATCGTGGG
>MDTE01103078.1_pt1 | contig 42472 bp, 44 predicted proteins | sample 811231 | NCBI WGS metagenome assembly MDTE01 (sample SAMN05326651, study PRJNA326480) | marine metagenome | isolation source: seawater | place: Indian Ocean: Red Sea | collected 2010
AACGGAAAGGACTGCTGGCAATACTTCATAATCTACTTCAATTAAATGTAGAGCATCCTCAGCAATGTGTGGATCTGTTGCAGCAACCGCTGCGACTGCATGCCCGTGAAACAGAGCCTTTTCTGTGGCAAGCACTTTGTCAGACACCCATTTTAGATTATCTGTTGTTTCGCCAAGATTCAATGCTACATTATCAGCAGTAGGCAAGTCTTTATGTGTTATGACAGCCTTAACACCAGGGAGGGCTAATGCTTTAGAGGTGTCAATTTTATTTATTTTTGCATGCGCATGAGGACTTCTCAAAACACGACCATACAACATGCCAGGGAGGTTAATGTCTGCACCATATTTAGCTCTACCGGTTACCTTATCTACGCCATCTGGTCTGACGGGTCGTGAACCGATAACTTTGTATTTTTTCTCAGATTTTTTTCTTGTACTAACCATGATAGCCTCACAAATTACTATAAGTTATTTTTTATCTTGCATTAATTGAGCTGCTTTTTGCACAGCTGTAACAATTTTGTCATATCCTGTGCATCGACAAAGATTGCCTGCTAACCAAAAACGAATTTCCTCTTCAGTAGGGTTGGAATTTTGCTCAAGTAAAGCTTTTGCAGAAACTAAAAATCCTGGCGTACAAATTCCACATTGAAGCGCAGCTTCATCTAAAAACGCTTGTTGTATCGGGTGCAATTCGTTTTCTTGAGCAATGCCTTCTACAGTTTCTACAGATGAACCATCAACTTCAGCAGCCATAACACAACAAGAATTCACTAAAACCCCATCTAGTAATACTGCACAAGCGCCACAGTTACCATTATTGCATCCTTCTTTTACTCCAGTAAGTCCAATTCTTTCACGTAATGCATCAAGGAGACTATCTCTTTCATCAGCGATAAATTCAGTATCATCGCCATTAATTGAAGACGAAATCACAATTTTTTTACTCATAATTATATCCTTTCTCCATTAGCCCTACTTACGGCATCTCTTAAAGTTCTTTTGAAAAGAGTTTTTGCTAGATCTACTCTATGCTCTGGTGTTCCGCGCATATCTTCGATGGGACTAATTAATTTATCAAATAATTTAGAAGCTTCTTCTAATAGATCTTCTGAAAATTCTTTGCCATTAATAGATTCGGAAATTTCATTTAAAAGCAGAGGAGTTGGCGCACACGCTCCAATTGCAACACGAGAGGATTCAATGGTGTTTCCATCCATTTGCACCTGAGATGCAACATTGACAACGGCTATGTCCATTTCATTTCTAGGTATAAACCTGATAAACCTAGCACCTGAAAATGGAGCAGGTTTTTTAAAGTGCATTGAAACAAGAATTTCATTATGTTCAAGGACATTTTGTCCTGGAGCAGTACAAAAATCTTCTATGGCAACTTTTCTTTCACCATCTGGACCAATGATATTAGCGATGCCACCAAGAACGATTTGTGTTGGAATAGTATCAGCAGCTGGCCCTGAATTGCATAAATTTCCTCCAAAACTAGCACGACCTTGTATGGCTTTACCACCAATAAGATTCGCAGAATCTATAATTGCAGGGTATTCCTTTTGCACTCCAGAATGATTATAAATTTGGTACATTGGAGTTGCTGCACCAATTGTTAATCCTCGATGTCCTTCTATTCCTACTCCCATAACTTCAGGAATTTTCTTAATATCGACAAAGGCACTAACTTCTTTTGTGCGTTCTCGAGCTTGAACAATTACGTCTGTTCCACCAGCTAAAATTTTTGCTGTAGGCCCATGATCAGATAAAATGCTGATTGCCTCTTTGATTGATTGAGGTCGAAAATAAGCTAAATCTTGCATGTATACTCCAAACTTTTTAGTTATAAGTTGAAAATTATAGGTCAATTAAGTATAGATAATAATCCTTCCAAAAGAAATCAAGATTATTTCAAATTATTTAAAAAACTCAAAATGGAAAAAGCATACAGTTCTGGGTTGATCAAAGGAGCAGCATGCGTATGATCCTTAAGAATTGCTGCATGTCCATTTGATAAAAGTTTGAGAAGTTCTTGCTGCTCTTCATAGGGACTTGCTCCTGAACGTAAGCTGCTAGCATTTCCGCACATGAGTAAAGTTGGGATTTTAATTTTTTTCAGATTTGCTGAAACATTGTATTTGAACATGGTTTTAGGCGTACTATCTTGCCAATTATGCTTTTTGTGACTTTCTTGCATTTCAAAATCATTAATTGGATACATGTCTGCTCCATATTCAGCAAGAAACTCAGTTAAAAATCTCCCTTGTATATCTTCTATATCCAATATTCCAATCATATCTTTATATTTGTTCCATATTGTCAACAAATGCTCACCGTTATTTTTAGGACTGATAAATTTATTATCATGATGTGAATGTGGCTCAGTTGTTAATGACCAGTCAATTAACTCACCTAAAATTAAGGAATGAATTTGATTTGTTGACTGCACAGCTGTCTCAAGGGCAGTGACAGCACCAGTCATATGGCCTAAAAGAATCACTGATTGTAGTTCTTTAATATTTATGAAATTAATAATTTCATTTGCATATTCCTCAAGAGAAGTAAATGGTACTTTTGGTCTAGTGGAATTTCCATAACCTGGTGTATCTACTGAAAAAACTTGATATTTTTTAGATAAATAAGGAATTGTTTTTAAGAAAAATTGAGAATTTGGAGTTGGATGAAGCAAGACTATTGGTTGCCCGTCTCCAGATTGATAATAATGCAGTTGACAATTCTTAGTTTCAATGTACCCTCTTAAAATTTCTTTCATTTTTTCATTCCTTTATTGTGATAATCTATTATCACAATAATGTATAATGATCTCAACTCAATAAAAGTTATATGATTCATTTCTTGGAAGAATTATGTCTCAAACAATAAAAGGCAAAGCAGCAATTATTGCAACTGGTTCAGTAAAACCAGAAAGAAGAATGCCTGGAAGAAGTGGCTTAGGTGTTGCAGCTGAAGCTGCAATAAATGCAATGCAAGATGCTGCAATGACTCAAGCTGACATTGATGGATTAATTACGCAGGTAACCGGTGAAACTCCTACTGCCGTGGCAGAATATTTAGGTTTACGACCAACGTGGTCATCAGGCGTACATATGGAAGGTGCTAGTGGTGCAGCTAGCGTAACAATGGCAGCAATGGCAATTAATGCTGGACTTGCAACAAATGTATTGTGTGTTATTGGTGGACTTGCACCTGGTGGAGATATGGCTGCTGATGCAGCACCGTTACACAGACCTCAATTTGATGCACCATTTGGTCCTGCTTCCGGAGCTACTGGATATTACGCCTTAATTGCAAATAGATATAAAGAAGAATATGGTGTTACTGATGAACAACGTGCTCAAGTAGCTGCTCAGCAAAGATTTAATGCTCAAGCAAATCCTGACGCTATTTTTTATGGCTCAAGTATTTCTGTAGAAGATGTTGTAAATTCTAGAATGATTTCTGATCCTTTAAGGTTACTAGAATGCGTTATGCCTACAGGTGGTGCTGAGGCAGTAATTGTAACAGCTGCCGACCGAGCAAAAGATGCAAAAAATAAACCTGTCTATTTATTAGGTGCTGGAATGGCAGTTGATCGCTCGACTCTACCAAATGCAACTTCATTAACGACATCTCCAGTAGCTATTTCTGCGAAAAAAGCGTTTGAAATGGCTGGGTTAGCACCTAAAGATATAAGCATGGTTTCTTTATACGATTGTTATACAATTACTGTTCTAATTAGCCTTGAAGATGCTGGCTTTGTTGGTAAAGGAGAGGCAGGAGCATTTGTAGAATCAACTGATATTACTTATAAAGGTTCGCTTCCAATAAATACACATGGCGGACAATTATCTTATGGGCAACCACAAGTAGGTGGAGGCATGTCACATGTAACAGAGTCTGTTAGACAAATGCAAGGACTTGCAGGGGACAGGCAAGTTAAGAATCTGGATTACTGTTTTGTTAATGGTTGAGGTGGTTTCTTAAGTGAAATGTGCTCACTAGTGCTCGGGTCCGAGCCAAATTAATGATGGAGGAATAAATTTATGAGTGAAGAGTATGCTTTACCTATACCAAATATAACAGCTGAAGCAAAACCTTTTTGGGATGGGCTTAATGAAAAAAAATTATTAATTCCAAAATGTAACAAATGTAGTCATTTATTTATGTACCCTAAAGCTTATTGTCCAAAAAATGGCTGTTTTTCTAATGATCTATCATGGGAACATGTTTCTGGAAAAGGCAATGTATATTCTTATACTGTCGTACATCGATCTGCAGATGTTAGATTTCAAGAAATTGCTTCACAAGCACCTTATGTTTTTGCACTAATTGAACTTGATGAAGGACCTAAATTAATCTCAAACCTTATTAATTTTGAAATTGATGATATTTTAATAGGTGCACCTGTACAAATAATTTTTGAAAAAATTAATAACGAAATCACTCTTCCAAAATTTGCCCCACTACTAGATTAAGGCTTTATATGTCTCCAATAAATTTAGAAATCAAGAATAAGATTGCTATTGCTACGATGGATTACCCGCCTGTCAATGCCCTGTCTGCAGATGCTAACAATGAAATTATCAAGCTTTTTGATTCTTTTCATACAAATAAAGATGTCAATGTCGTCATTTTGACCGCTGCCGGTTCTCGAGCATTTTGTGCTGGAGTTGATCTAAACTCACGTCTTCCTTCAGGCAATAGTCAAAATGATCCAAGTGCTCATTATAGGCGAGCTCGAGAAACTTTTAACTCCATTTATGAATGCGCAGTTCCAGTTATTGGTGCAATAAATGGCCCAGCGCTTGGAGCTGGATTAGCAATCGCTGCTTCATGTGATTTTTTAATTGCTAGTGATAATGCTAATTTTGGCTTACCTGAAATAGATGTAGGTTTATTGGGAGGCGCAGGTCATTTGCAGAGATTATTTCCACAAAGTGTTACGCGTATGATGAATTTCACTGCAAAAAGAATGCCTGCTGAAGAAGCTAAGTCCTATGGAGCTGTGATTGAAGTTGTAACGCTAGATAATTTATTACCAACTGCTTTAGAGTATGCAGAAGTTATTGCCAAAAAGATGTCTTTGGGATTACGGATGGCAAAAGCAACACTTAATCAAATTGAATGGATGGATTTGAAGAATGCCTATAAATTTGAACAAACACAAACTGAGATATTGCAATCTTCAGATGAAGCTATTGAAGCAAAAAAAGCTTTTTTGAACAACACTAACAAGAAGTGAAATATAATTTATCTTTTTGTTAGTGCTAGGGAATCTTTATATGCAGCATATTGTTCAGCAGCATGATATGAGCTACGGACAAGTGGCCCGGATTCAACATGCTCAAAACCAACTGCAAGGGCGAATTCTTTGATTTCTAAAAATTCATCAGGATGCCAAAATTTTTTAATAGGTAAGTGTTTTTTTGTTGGCTGTAAATATTGACCAATAGTCAGTAAATTTGTTTCTTGCTCCCTTACATCTTCAATGGTTGATTTTAGTTCATCCATTGTTTCACCTAGTCCAACCATAATACCAGTTTTAGTCGGTACATCAGGTGTTATTTCTTTAGACTTACGAAATAATTCTAATGTTCGTTCATAGTTACCTTTAGGTCTAACAAATCTGTAATATTCTTTAATGGTTTCAGTGTTGTGATTTAAAACTGCAGGGCCTGCTAATAAAACTTTTTCCAAAGCATCCCAGTTTCCTTCAAAATCAGGAATTAGTACTTCGACGTTACAATCAGGAAGTAATTTATGAATTCCATTAATGCATCCAGCAAAAATAGCTGCTCCACCATCTTCAACATCGTCTCTGTTAACTGAAGTGATAACGCAATAATCTAAATTTAATCTGGCAACAGTGTTAGCAAGTCGAATTGGTTCTAAAATATCCAATTCTCCAGGCTTACCGGAATTTACTGCACAGAACCCGCAAGCTCTCGTACAGGTATCACCTAGTATCATAAAAGTAGCAGTGCCAGAATTAAAACACTCACCAATGTTTGGGCAACGAGCTTCTTCACATACTGTATGTAATGTTTCATTTCTCAAAAGATCTTTGATCTCATTAAATTTTTTACCAGACGGAAATTGAGCCCTAAACCAATCTGGTTTTTTCATTTTTCCTGATTGTTGAATGTCAAGTTGCGTCAAGTTATTTGCTCCCAACTAATTTTTTGTTCAATGTAATTTGTTTTATTAATTCTTTGTTGCTAGCATTATATTTCCCCAATCCAAGCAAAGATTGGAATTCTTCCATCATAATCAATTTCATTTTATGCATGTTGATAGTTTCATTGAGTATTTTTTTCATTGAAGTAACTTCTACATCTTGCATGCCGCAAGTGTTAATATAGTTAAAAATACTAAGGTCATTATTAATATTTAAAGCAATTCCATGACTAGTAATTCCCTTTTTGATACTTATCCCTACTGATGCAATCTTATTATTGCCTACCCATATTCCAGGCTTACCAGTATTTTGCTCTCCTAAAATATTATATTTTTTTAGGACATTTATTAATATGTTTTCAAGCATTCTCACGTATTCAACAGGTTTTAAGTTTCGTTTTTTTAAATTAAGTAAAGGGTATACAACTAACTGTCCTGTATTGTGACAAGTTACATCACCGCCTCGATCAACATGGATAAGATCTATATTTAATGCTGTTCTATTTTTTTCATTAATTAAAATATTTTTTAATTCTGCATTTGTTCCTAAAGTGAATATGCTTGGATGCTCAACAAAGTTAATTGATTCCTTAGATTCATTTAACGAAATACTAATTCGTTGATCTTGCATCCATTTATAAACAGTTAAATAATCAGTTTCACCAAAATCATTGAAACTTAGTTCAGCCATCTGATCTCCTTATCGATTAAATATTATACATCGTTATTTGATTACTAGTACTTATTATTCAAAATGATTAATTCAATATCATAAATTGTAATTATTTTTTCATTATTTCCTTAGCAAAGAGAATGTATTAAACTAATTCATGCTAGTAAGTTAATATGGAAAAATAATGGTTAACAATAAACAAATAAAGCAATCAAATAACAACACAAATAATGTGTCTAGTGCAAATGGTAGATTTAATAAAACTGATCAATCTCCTGAAATAATTTCTATAGAAAATAAAGACTGGACTGATTCACTAAAGGATGTCTTTTATACCAGAGGCGGAAAACGCATTACTGACTTACTGGCACATTTACAAATTATGGCACAGCGACTAGGAGTTGTTTTACCAACTACCTCGCGTACACCAAGAGTAAATACCATTTCAGTAGATAGACAACCAAGTTACCCTGGAGATCGATTGATGGAAAGAAAAATAAAAAATGCAATTCGTTGGAATGCAATGGCAATGGTTGTTGATGCTAATAAGCACTCAGATGGCATAGGCGGGCACATATCAACATATGCGTCTGCGGCGACACTATATGAAGTGGGTTTCCAGCACTTTTTTAAAGGAGAAGATCATCCAGACGGTTCTGATTTAGTTTATTTTCAAGGACATGCTTCTCCTGGAATTTATGCAAGGGCTTTTCTTGAAGGTCGACTAAATGAACAGCAATTAAAAAATTTTAGAAAAGAAGTTAAAAATGGGCTGTCTTCTTATCCTCATCCATGGTTGATGCCAGATTTTTGGCAGTTCCCAACTGTTTCTATGGGCTTGGGCCCATTAATGGCTGCATATCAAGCAAGATTTTTAAGATATTTATCTGATAGAGGGCTTGGAGATAATTCTAAAAGAAAAGTTTGGGCATTTTTAGGTGACGGAGAGCAGGATGAACCAGAGAGCCTTGCTGCTATTCAAGTTGGCGCTAAAGAAAAACTTGATAACTTAATTTTTGTAATCAATTGTAATTTGCAACGACTTGATGGCCCAGTTAGAGGTAATAGTGGCATTATGCAAGAACTCGAAGCATTCTACCGAGGTGCAGGATGGAATGTGATTAAATTAATATGGGGCAGTGAGTGGGATAATATATTAGCACAGGATCATCAAGGTTTGTTAGTGCAAAGACTTGGTGAAATTGTTGATGGCGAATTTCAAAAAGCAGTTGTAGAAGGCGGAGTATATATTCGAGAGCTTTTCTTTGGAAGTGATCCAAGATTATTAAAAATGGTAGAACATCTGTCAGATGATGAATTATGGGATATGAGTTTAGGTGGACATGATGCCGCTAAAGTATATGCTGCATATCAAGCTGCAGTTTCTCATACTGGTCAACCAACAGTTATTCTAGCACGCACGATTAAAGGATATGGCTTAGGGGAATCTGGGGAAGGAAGAAATGTCACTCATCAACAAAAGAAATTGAATGAAAAAGAATTACTAGAATTTCGTGATCGATTCGATGTTCCATTATCTGATGAGGAAGCAATGAATAGCCCTTTATACACATTTTCAAAAAAATCTCCAGAACAAAAATATCTATTAGAAAGAAGAAAACAACTTGGTGGGTTCTTACCTAAAAGAACTGCTGTATACAATGATTTAGATATGTTTGATGCAGCTCTTTTTGAAGAATTTTATGAAGGCTCGGAAGATCGTGTTGCATCGACAACTATGGTTTTTGTTCGGATTCTTTCTAAATTAATGCGTGATAATTCAATTGGTGAAAGAATTGTTCCAATCGTTCCTGATGAAGCAAGAACTTTTGGGATGGAAGCATTTTTTAGACAGTTTGGAATTTACTCACACGTCGGGCAACTTTATGAACCAGTTGATAAATCAAGCCTACTTTATTATAAGGAATCAACAGACGGACAGATTCTTGAAGAAGGTATTACTGAATCTGGTTCCATGAGTTCATTTATTGCTGCAGCTACGTCTTATGCAAATAATGGCCTAACAATGATTCCATTTTATATCTATTATTCGATGTTTGGTTTTGCAAGAACCGGGGATTTAGCCTGGGCTGCAGCAGATTCTAGATCAAGAGGTTTTCTTATTGGAGGAACAGCTGGTCGAACTACTTTAAATGGAGAAGGATTGCAACATCAAGATGGTCACGGCCATCTTTTGTTTTCTGTTGTACCTCAAGTTAAAGCATATGACCCTGCATATGCTTATGAGATCGCAATAATTATTCGCGAAGGCTTAAAAAGAATGTTTTATGACAATAAAGAAGAATATTATTATATGGCAGTGGGAAATGAAAACTATGAACAACCAACTATGCCATCTACTAATAAAAAACTAGACGAACATATTTTAAAAGGCATGTATGAATTTAAAAGTAGAAATCTTAAAAAATCAAAGGCGCATGTTGCTCTCTTTGGAAGTGGTGCAATTCACAAAGAAGTAGTTATTGCTCAGAATTTATTAGAAAAATATGATGTGTCATCAGAAGTATGGTCTGTAACAAGTTATACAGAACTAAGACGCGAAGCTTTAGAAGTTGAAAGATGGAACATTTTGAATCCAACAAAGAAACAAAAGCAACCTCATATTTCAAGCTCAATTAATAAAGATGTAGATTTAGTTATAGCAAGTTCAGATTATTTGAAATCGCTTCCAGACTTGATTGCAAAATGGCTACCAGTTGATTTATTAAGCTTGGGCACGGATGGTTTTGGCAGAAGTGATACTCGTGAAGAACTACGTGACCACTTTGAAGTGGATGCACGATGGGTTACAGTAACTGCTTTATCTGGATTGCTCTCACAAGGGAAAATAGAAAAATCTACTTATCTCAAGGCCGTGAAGGAATTAAAAATTGATATATCTAAAATCAATCCAGTCATAGCTTAAAAATTAGGATTAGAGTTATAATGTTTTTTGGTAAGGATAATTATGTCAGTGAACTTTGAGCTTCCTGAACTTGGCGAAGGTATAGAAGAAGCCGATGTATTAAAAGTATTAGTAGCACCAGGTGATGCTATTAATGAAGAAGATCCAATTATTGAAATAGAAACAGAAAAAGCAACTGTTGAAGTACCTGCACCTCATGCAGGATCCATTAGTGAAGTTCTAGTGGCAGCAGGTGACACAATTAAAGTCGGACAAGCTATCGTATCAATTGAATCTGATGGAAACCAAACTGTGTCATCACCTACGCAAGAATTTGCACAAGAAAGCATAGATACTACCAACATACCAGAACCAATCAATGAACCTGTGGTTTTGGATACGATGCAAAATGTACCAGAATTCGCTTCACTTCCTGATTCTCAATCAAACAATCAATCAAATAGAATGGTCTTTGCATCTCCATCAGTTCGTAAGCTTGCTAGGGAGGTTGGTGTAGATATTCGATTGGTCCAGGGTAGTGGTCCAGCTGGAAGAATTTCAGAAGATGATGTAAAATTGTTCTCTAGAATGCAAGGGGCTAACTCGCAAATCAATCAAACACCCCAAAAATCAAAAGTCCAGTTGCCAGATTTTTCTCAGTGGGGTGCAATTAGTGAAGATAACATGTCAAGGGTTCGAAAAACAACTGCTAGCAATATTGCGCATTCTTGGGAACAAAGCCCTCATGTAACTCTATTTCAAAAAGCAAATGTGACAGCCATTGATGCTGCACGAAAAAAGAAAAAAACTGACAAATCTTTAAAAGGTGCTAATTTAACAATGATGCCTATTCTAATTAAAGCATCTGCACTTGCATTACAGGAGTTTCCAAAATTTAATACAAGTATTGATGTTGAAAATAATACAGTGATATCAAAAAATTATATTAATGTTGGTGTTGCGGTCGATACAGAGAGAGGTCTTTTAGTACCTGTAATTAAAGATGCAATTGATAAATCAATAGCTCAGATAGCTATTGAGCTTACTGAACTTTCAGAAAAGAGCAGAGATAAAAAGTTGTCGCTTGATGATATGCGTGGTGGTAATTTTACAATTAGTAATTTGGGTGGAATGGGTACTTCATTTTTTACCCCAATTATTAATCCTCCTGAAGTTGCAATTCTTGGTGTTGGCAGATCAATTATGGAGCCGGCTTGGAATGGCAAAGAGTTCATTCCTGAATCAATGATGCCACTTTCTTTATCGTTTGATCACAGAATAATTGATGGAGCAGACGGCGCAGCATTTTTAAGCTGGCTTGTAAATTATTTACAAGATCCAAAATCATTGAAATTAAGTTAAATGTTAAATTCATGAATATGGTGGCAAGATGAGTCAAAAAAAAGTAGTAGTAATTGGTGCAGGGCCTGGTGGATATCCTGCTGCTTTTCGTGCTGCAGATTTAGGAATGGATGTTACGCTTGTTGATCCAGCATCTAAGCCTGGAGGAGTTTGTTTATACGTTGGATGTATTCCTTCTAAAGCTCTCTTGCATGCTGCGCATACAATTACGGAGGCCTCACATGCAAACGAGTATGGTGTAACTTTTAATGACCCTCAAATTGATTTAGAAAAATTGCGTACATGGAAAGATAACGTAGTTGGCAAACTCACTGGAGGCCTTGGCATGTTAATGAAGCAACGTAAAGTTAAATATGCACAGGGTGTAGCTTCATTTTCTTCATCTAATCAAGTCATTGTTCAGCTCCAAGAAGGAGGAGAACAAATTATTGATTTTGATTATGCAATTATTGCTACTGGTTCCACTCCTGTATTACCACCAATTGTCGAGGGTGAAAGCACCTTAGTCATGGATTCAACATCCGCTCTTGAAATTCCTGATGTACCAAAGAATTTGTTGGTTGTAGGTGGTGGATATATAGGTTTAGAGTTAGGTACCGTCTATGCAAGTTTGGGTACTAAAGTAACGGTAGTTGAAATGACTGCAGGTCTTTTGCCAGGAGCCGATCGCGATTTAGTTGATGTTTTAAAATCAGATTTAGACTCAAGGTTTGATCAAATCTTATTAAATACACGCGTTGAAAAAATTAGTGAAAAATCGGGTAAATTACGAGTCACATTATCTGATCTTGAAAAAACAAACTCAAATATGACTTTTGATAAAGCGCTGATTGCAGTGGGCAGACGACCAATGTCAAAAAATCTTGGTTTAGAAAATACGAATGTTAAAACTACTGAACGAGGATTTGTGCAGATTGACAAACAATGTCGCACCAGCGACCCAAACATATTTGCAATAGGTGATGTAGCTGGAGAACCAATGCTAGCACATAAGGCAACGAGTGAAGCGCATGTAGCAGTAGATGTGATTAATGGTAAGCCAGAGTCATTTGATCCACTTGCAATTCCAGCAGTTGTGTTTACTGAACCTGAACTTGCTTGGACTGGTTTATCAGAGCTTGAAGCAAGACAGAAAAATTGGGAAATTGAAGTAACAAAGTTTCCTTGGGCTGCCTCTGGACGAGCTACTACCATGGGCAAGAAAAAGGGATTGACTAAACTGATTTCAGAACCCTCAACAAACAGAATAATTGGGGCAGGTATAGTGGGTAATGGAGCTGGTGAAATGATTGCAGAAGCTACGCTTGCTATTGAGATGGGGACAAAGCTTGATGATATGAAGTCAGTTATTCATGCTCACCCAACATTATCTGAAACATTTATGGAATCTGCAGAATTATTTTATAATCAAAGCCCACACTTTTATTCCCCAAAAAGAAAAAAATAGATAGCTACTTATGAAAAAAGTAACTTTTAACGAAATTCCAAAATTGGCAAGAAACGAATCACTTTTTACAGACACAGTTTATGCGCAATCAATTTTAGAACATGAGGATAGTGATAATTTTAATTTTGCCATAGTGAATTTCCCTGCTACAACAAGGACTAAATTCCATATTCATTCTGGCGACCAGATACTTATTATTACTGATGGGTTTGGCAAAGTTGCTAATGAACAAGAAGAACTTGATGTACAAAGAGGGGATATGGTCTTAATAAAAGCTGGAGAAAATCATTGGCATGGAGCAAATGATGAATTTAGCATGTCACATATTACAATTACTGTTAGCGGAAGCGAAACTCGACAAACAGAAGATTAGTTTGACAAATTTTACGGCAGGATGAATGTTATGAAACGCACAATGCTTTTTATCTCTATTTTCTTCGTTGTGAGTTGTGGAGGTAATAGTATTGAACAAGATTCCTCACAAGCGACTCCACAACAAATGACATCTGCTCCACAAAATCCAAGCATGAAACAGGAAGTAGATAAAAAATCAGCAGGTAAAAATTGTACATTGTCTGGTGGTGAAATTGTTGAAGATGGTTGGCGCGGAAAAGGGACAGGCAATAATTACTGCAATAACTGTTTCTGTTCAGATGGTATGCTTGGTTGCACAAAAATGGCATGCCCTCCTGCTGATACAAAGCTCAATAAACCATCTGATAAAACTTTGAATCTTTTAACAACTCCATTTATGGATAATAATGATTATTGGGGAGTTCAACCATTTGCTGTTCAAGCTAATCAGTTAGGACTTCAATTTCATAATGGTATTGATTACTTTACTAATAAAAAAGAAATTGCACTTCAAGCAATTTCTGATGGCCGTGTTATGTTTGTACAGGTTTTTGAAAGACCACCTGATGGTGCATTTCAAATTAATTTGGCATGGCAGACGCCAAGTGGTCAAATCATTTCTTATAGTCTTGAACCATCTGCAGGCCCTGCTAATGCAAGCAAAATTACTGAACAAAGAACTTTAGCTGAAAAAATGATGCAATCAATATTAATAAAACCTGGTGACACAGTGAGCAAAGGACAATTAATAGGATATCTATATGGCCAAGATGAATGGGCGCATGTTCACATGACATTGAAAAAGAATAATCGTGGACGTGAAGAATGGCTTTGTCCTGCTGAATTCATGACAAATGTAGAAGATTCGAATTTAATAACTAGATCGCAGGATTGGGCAAATCGTTTATATAAGGGATCTAAGACACCAAAACTCTGTAATTATTAATTCATTTATGTGATTAAGGGTAGCGGTATTCTCTTAATTGTTTAGAAAATGCATAAATTGCAATTACAACAATCAAGCCAATAATACCACCCATCACCATCGTATTATCAGCTCCAATCAGAGCAGAAAAGAATCCTACCTCCAATGTGCCGATATTATTCGCTGTCATTGCTGATAATGAATGAAAACTGACTGCTCGCCCTCTCATATTATCAGGCGTAGTGAGTTGAACAATTGTTTGTCTAGTGGTCATACCTATTGAGTCTGTAGCACCAAGAAAGAATATCACAAAACAACCAACCCATAATGATGTAGATATTCCAAAAAACATTAAAAGTATTGCATACACTCCTGTGGCATATAACACTAGCATGCCTTTTGGTCTATACTTTGCAAAACCTAACACAACCATACTTCCAATAATTCCCCCTGCGGAACTTGCACCAGACAATAAACCTACAGCAGTAGCACCTTTGTTATATAATTTATCTGCTAAAACAGGAAGAATTTGTCTATAAAAACTTACAATAGTTACTCCAATATCCATGAGATATAGACTTGGCAAGATAGGATGTTTACGTACAAATGCCCAGCCTTCTAAAATTTCATTTGCAACAGATTTTGATTTTTGTATATTTTCTGCCATACCTGTTTTTTTAATAAATATGGGGAGGATTGCACTAAAAATAGCTGCTACTACAGTTGCTAGAAATGCTTCTTTTAATCCAAAAACACTAACAATGAGCGCAAAGAAAAGTGGAGCAATGACACTTGCAACTTGCATCGTCGCAGTATGTAAGGCAACTGCATGAGGTAGATGTTCTTTTTTAACTACAGTTGCTACAAGTGCTGCGCGGGCTGGTTGGCCAATAACACTAACCACACTTAGCAAAGCAGTTGCTAAATAGATATACAAAGGACTTAAGGTATCTGAATAAATCATAAATGTAAGAATAAGTATGATGATCGTTACAATACCTTGACTGTATTCAATGAGTTTTTTTCTATCCAATTTGTCAGCTAAGGATCCTCCATATAGAATAGCCGGAATTTGCATAATCAGTTGCACTCCACCTATTAATCCAAGTTGTACAGCTGAGCCAGTTGCCTCATATAACCAAACAGACGTTACAAGAATTCGTAATTGCATTGTTGATTGATATGCAATTGATGCTACCCACAAGAAGATAAAGTCGTTGTATTGAAACGGAATAAATAATTGAACTATTTTATTCATTATCTACCAACTAGTTGTATCTAAATGTTCTTTATCACGTTGTTCTACTTTTTCCATGAATGGATGGAGCTCTACTCCAAGTCCTATAACAATTCTGTTCATGTAATTAAATAAAGCAATTTCATGAACAATATCAGTAATATCTTCATCAGACCAGCCCACATCAGATAAATTACTTACATCATCTTTAGAAATAGATTGTGGATGAATAGTGAGTTTTTCAGCAAATTCTAATGCAGTAAGAATTTTTTTTGAAACATCTAACTTGTGATAATTTGATTTTAATTGCTGGACAAATTCAATAGATTTATCTGAGCCTCTTGCAGCTTCTGCATGTCCAATTGTACAAAATCGACATCGATTACTAATTGACACAATAGTGTCAATTAAATCTCTTTCTTGTTTTGTTAAATTAGAACTTTCATTTTTAAAGCTTGTCTTATGCATAAAATTCCATGAATCTGACATTAAATTTGGCCTAAGGCTTAATGCAATGAAATTATTTCTAATTCTTCTAGATATTTTCTCTTTTTCTTTAACACCCGTTAAGTCTTGATAAGCCTTTAATAATTCTCCTTCTGCTTCAACAGGGTTAATAGTAGTAATCCAAGCTTCATTCATAACGCCTCCATTCAAGATGATTATAGTTTGTTAATAAAATTTAAAACGTCTTTAGCAAATTCTTTAGCTTCAGTAAATATTACTGGATGCCCTGCTTCTGGATAGGTTAAATATTCTCCATTTGGATTTAAGTTTTGTAGCTCTTCCCAGACTGGTGATAGCAAAGATGCCCCATCACCAAGTCGTCTAGCAACAATAAAAGGAACTTTAATATTTGAAAAATCCTTACGTAAATCGCTCTCTTCCAGTCCAGCAAATGGGGCTAAGCATCGCATAACTTCTGGGTCATGGCACCAAATTCTCTTATTTGCATTATTCATTTTGGTTGCATGCTCGCTCCAAAACCTTGCTTGCTCGTCTGAAATATTCCAACCAAAATGTCTGGAACGTAATTTTTGTGCCCATTGCACAACTTGATCTACGGAATCAAATAAATCATTTTTTTGTCTTTCATAAGATTTTAGTAAAGGCTCTTTTGTAGTTGCTGAAGGAAATTCAGGTGGCTGATCATCAATGATCAGTGTATGAATTTTTTCTGGAAATTCTGCAGCAAATTTAATTGCTGTCGCAGCTCCAAAAGATGAGCCCATTAGTATTATCTTATCAACATTTAATGATGCTATTTCTGCTTTAGCATCATCATAATAGTTGTTAGGTGTATAACTATCTGCTGAACTCCATCCACTTTTGCCATGACCTCTTGCATCAAAGCTGATAAAAGGATGATCATTGCTGATAATTTTTGCAAATTCATCTGCTTCTTCAGCGAAACCAGTATAAATATGAAAATACACAAAGGGAATTTCTTTTTTATCTGCTCCAATCTCTCTTTTTCTCATTGCTATATTATCAATTTCAATATAGCTATCTTTAAAATCACTCATTTTTATCTCCTTATAAATCTTTATTTGGTTTTGAAAGTTGTATATTTTGTTCAAATGTATGAGCAACATTAGCAACTATATTTTCATTTAATTGTTTTGCTGCAAACATCAAGCCAATTGGTAGATTATTGTCATCAAAACCACAACAAATTGAAATACTTGGTAGATCAAGTATGTCGTAAGGTGCAGTAAGTCTTGATAACTTAGCTTGCACATCGCCCTCTGAAATAAGAGGTGCAGTATACATTGTTGTTGGAGAAACAAAAATATCAACTTGATTGAATTGTTCTTTTGTTTCAGAAATTAATTTTTCACGTATTCGTTGAGCATTCAAGTATGATGTTGCAGAGACTAGGCTGCCGAGTTGTAATGATGCCAAAACATCTTTACCAAACATTTCTGGATGCTCTCGTATGCGTTTAGAATGATATGTAGCTGCTTCTGCAAGTAAAATTCTAAAACGTCCTTTTTCAATTTCTCGCACTTCTTCCAATAATGGTAAATCAATTTCTTGGACGTTAGCACCAAGCTTTTCAAGCAGTTCTACAGATTGTTGGGCATATTGCATGGTTGTTGCATCGGCTTCATTCCACAGTAGTTTTGGCAAACCAATATTTAAACCTTGAATATCACCTGTTAAATGTTCTGTTGTATTCGTTGGAGGTAAATTAAAGGAATATTGATCGTTTTTATCATATCCGCTTATGTGGTCGAGAATGATGCAGCAATCTTCTACTGTTTTGGCAATAGGGCCTGCGTGATCTAATGACCATGCAAGAGGAGTAATGAGATGCTTGCTAACACGACCCGAAGTAGGCATAAAACCTACAACTCCACAAAGTGATGCAGGTATTCTAATAGATCCACCTGTGTCGGTTCCTATAGTGCCTAGACATGAATTTGCTGCTATAGCAGCAGCACTACCGCCGCTACTGCCTCCAGAAACATGTTTTGTATTCCAGGGATTTTTAACTGGCCCATAGTGAGGATTGACACTACTTGTACCAAATGCAAATTCATGCAGATTCAATTTGCCAACAATGACTGCACCGTTTTCTATAAGCTTACTTGTGACCGTTGCATCTTTTTCTGCAAGAGTATTGTGGGAAAATTGTGCACCATTTGAAGTTAAGACACCTTGCATATCGATGATGTCTTTTAATCCAATAGGGATACCATGTAAGGGGCCTCTATATTTTCCTTCTGCAATTTCTTTATCCAGCATTTGTGCATTTTGCATTGCTTCATTTGCTAACACAGTAATGTATGCATTAATTTTTGGCTCAGTTAAATGCACTTGTTCCAATGTTGCTTGTGTTAGGTGCTCAATCGATATTTTTTGGTCCTGAATAAGCTTACCTGCAGAAGCAATAGTCATAGTTTCTAGGTTAATGCTTTGATTATTCATAAGTTTATTTTTCTATATTCCAGAGAATACTAACAATTGGTTGCACATCATCTAAGTCATATAGATCCAAGGCACTAGGCTCAACCATAAAACTTTGCCTTTCTGTAAATGCTTCAATCGTTTTATCATGCATCTTGATTCCCCATGCTTCTGAGAGTGCAGTAATTTTTTGATTATTTAAAAGTTCTTTGCCCATTTGTATGACCTAAGGAATGTATGCTATGAGATTAGTGGCCAGTGATAAGGAAGGAATGACATGCGGACCTGTAACACCTATAATGTTTACTGCTGGAGCCTCATTAGAAAACACCTCTTTCATAGATTCTATGGCACCAGGCATATCATTTAACTCTGTTGCAAAAATTTGCATTTTGACTAAATCATTGATACTGCCACCAGCCTCTTGGCATATTGTATCAATGTCTGCTAAAATTTTTTTCATTTCTTCTTTACCTTTTAGGGTAACAAAAGGAGAACTTGAATGAGATTTTATGCTAGATGATATATTATTTAAGTCATTCGCTTGTCTGCCTGATAAGAACAAATATGGCCCTGCTTTAACAGCATGAGGTGCAAAATCAGGAGTATCAATTTTTTTACTCGAGATATTTTCTCTTTTGATTTTCGAATCATTGGTTAATGCAATGCAATTAATTTCTACTCTAGATCCTCCAATACCCATTTGATCAATAGGCACTATTGTCACTGCAGGCATGCTATCTGCGAAGGTTGCTTGTAACACATTTAATAAACCTGGATAATCTGATGTATCTGTAAGATAAACATCGAGCTTAACGATATTATCTAAAGATGAATTTGCTTCCTCTAAATACAAACGTAATTTGTATAAATCATATGCAGCCTGTTTTTCAATTTCTGAACCATACCAAAAATTCGGATCTACTTGAATTTCTTCAGGTTGAGTATGTCCCTTGCCTCCAGGATACGGAGCTCGTGATTTAAAATCTGTTGGGGATGATCCTGAACACCAGATCCAATCACCGTAACGAATTGCTAGTGAATAACCTGCACGTGGGGTAGGTGCACTTGGTGAGTTAATTGCTTCCTTTTTAGTATCTTTAGAAGGGATAATAGCAATACCATCTAGTTCAATTTGGGCATCAGTAATCATCAAATTTTTTACTGCAAGAGCAGTTGATGCTGGTCTTCCTTCGGTTAAGTATTGATCGCGAATTGGTAGATAATGACGAAATTGATCATGGTAAGGAGTAAATTGATCAATGCGAACCATATTATCGACACTAGTGCCAGCCTCTTGCAGTAAGGAAGATAGAATTTGATAAATTCCTTCAGTTTGCAATGACATGGCATAACTATTGTTTGGAAAGTCTTGATTAGCTTGGTATTCTTTCAGAATACCTGATGTCCAATCCGTTGCCATTAGGCCGCTAGTAAAGACCCATTCTCCAGCCTGTACTGCTGGTGAGCATGGAAAAGGAATATTGTCGAAATATTTAGAGCCTATAATTTTTTTTGTCATCATGGATTCCTTTACAAATTAATTTATTATTTTCTTCTGTCCTCAAATCTTCGTGGTTTAGATTCTATACCAAATTTAGTAAATTCTTGAAGCTCTCCAGGGTTATAAATCTCTACATTTATAGAAACCGATAATTTACTCCTAAGCATGTCAATAATATTCTCCTTAATCGTTTGGTCGGTATCGTTATTTTTTTCTTGTTTGAGCTCAACCATGAGAGTCATTTCATCACGATCATTTACTCGTTCAACATAACAAAAATACTCATTGCTAACTCGTTCATCATTTTTTGCTACATCTCCACATGCTTCAGGCCATACATTGACTCCTCGTAATTTTACCATAGTATCAGCTCGCCCCTGCAAAAAATCAATTCGTGGGAGAGATGAACCGCAATCACATTTTTCTCTAGAAATTATTCGCGTGGTATCTTTTGTATCGTAGCGAACTACTGGCACGCCAGTTTTATATAATGCCGTTACTACAAGCGAGCCTATTGTCCCGTCCGGTACAGATTCGCCTGTATCCAAATCAACAATATCAAAAATAAATGCATCTTCCCATAAATGCATGCCATTTTTTACGGGACATTCAGATGCCATGACTTGTGTTTCATGCATGCCATAATTTTCAAGAGCATTGATTCCACCCCACTCTTCTTCTACAAGTCTTGGATTCCCTCCCATGGTACTTATGTTTTTTAGATGTAGATCTTTTTTTGGATCAATGCCCATTTCCTTAGCAGTGCGCGCAAGTTGAATCAAATAATCTTGAAAGCCCACTAATCCCGTTACTTGCCAATCACGCATAATTTCTATTTGACGTGTTGAGCGAGTGACGATACCAGCACTTGTTGTAACTGGTATACATGCTAGCCAGTCATATAATGCTTCATCCACAATAAAAGGCCCATTATGTGTTGAGTATAACAATGTGTTTTGTACTGCATCACCGGGTCTAAATCCAGCTAAATAAAATGCGCGTGCTCGTAGCAGTGAACCAACTTGTCTGTCTTGTACCGTGTATAGAGTTGGACGTGGCTGACCTGTTGTACCACCAGACGTATGAATTCTGATTGGACCAATTTTTTCTGCATCTGAAAATTTAACTCCTTGATATGTACCGAACGGGGGTTTCGATTGTATGCTTTGACGTAAATCATCGACAACATATGATGGTAATTCATTATGCTGATCAACATCACCAACTTGCTTGATATCTTTAACTCCACACTCTTCCCAGCGCTTTCTATAAAAATCTGTTGACCATGCATGCTCAAGACAATTTGCTAATTTTTGATTTTGCAGCTCTCTTATTTTTTCAGGAGGCAGCAAGTAATGGTCTTGAAAAAACTGTGGTGCTGGTTGATATTGTTCAATTAACTCTTTCCAGTTAACGGAATTAAAAAAATAAGGAATTGATTCTTTATTACTCATATTATTACTATCTTGCAAACTAGCTAATTACGGTATATTTAATCTATCAGGAAGATAGACGCCTCTTGTAGGAGGTTCATAAGCGCCTGCACCAGATTTCTTAGGAATCACTCTTGTAATTAAAGTGTCATTAGCTATTTTTCCTGCGAAAGCATCTTTTAACCAATCAGCCATATAAAAATACACATCATTGCCGCCTAAGCCTTTTATCGCAGGAGGTGAGTGAAAATCATCTTCAAGGATCCATAATTCTTTTGGACCATTAATTTGTTCCCATATTTCAAGGCCGTCTTCCATATAATTAAGTGGGTCATATTCTCCCATAATTGTTAAAGAAGGCGATTTAATTTTTTTTGCATGTTGGTCCATTGTCATATTACTTGCCATTGCATCAAACTTGTCTTCATCATCAATGCCTGCCATATACATGAACATTTGCTTAAATCTGGGCGAAGATTCTTCAAAGATAGCTGTTTTTGCTGTGAAACATGCAGATGCTGTTGCAATTGCTGCAATGCGAGAATCATGAGCTGCAATTCTCATGCCCCAGAAAGAACCCATTGAAATGCCACTGATACCAATTTTTGTTGCATCAACTTCTTCTTGCGCACTCAACCAATCAATAACTGCCGTTCCAACCTGTTCATAATTATTATCTGTAGGACGTATTTTTCGCATATTACTAGTGCCTTGCCCCGGACCATCTAAAACTAAACAGTTCATTCCTCTTTCAATAAAGGCGTTATGTACTGGATTTGGAAAAGTTTCTTTTGTTTGATCCATGCCAGGTACTTCTATGACTGTAGGAGCATTTTTTTCACCAGTCATATGAAATAAACATTGTATTTCTTGTCCATTCCAAGGAATTTCAATTCGTTTAATCGGGTAAGGTGAATGTTCAATAACTTTTTCATAACATTCTAGTAATTTGTTATGTAGATATATTTTATCTGGATGATCATCAACAAAAATTGGGTGTTGCGCCTCACGATAAAGATCGGCAGCGCGCCAATAGTGCTCATGGGCAGTTTGAAGATGCCCAGCTTTTTCTGCCTCTCTAGCTATTGTTTCTGCGTGCCGAGCATATCTCTCAGTAATTTTTGGAATCATTCGATAGGATTTTACTTCTTCTGGATGCACTCTTGAGTCATACTCAAAGTTTTGTACTCTTCCAGCTACTTTAGATATCCAATCTAATATCCATTGCTGTCCATCTCGCCTTCTTTTAGTTTGCTTTCCCATGATCCCCGCCTTAAAAATATATCTGAAACTTCAATTTATCATTTATAGCTAAAAAATTCTACACTACTTCTTTATAGACATAGTATATTAGTCATGGAAGAATATATAAATACTATTAGGAGACACAGATGGTTGATTTAAACGTAAAACCTATTGATGTACACATACATCCCTTTACTGAGGAAACAAGATTAGGTCATGGACCTTCTTATACTGAAGCACACGATGATTATTTTGGCAATTCACCAGATGCTCCGCATCATGATAAATTGAGCATAGCAATAGATGAGTCAGCTGAGACTTTTAAAAAAGCTGGCATAGATAAAGCAATTTTAGTGAACATGGTTTCTTACCATAAGTGGGGAAGAGCGCTTCCTAATGATTACATAGCGCAGTATTGTGAAAAATATCCTGATATTTTCTTAGGTTTAGGAGGTATAGATCCTCATATAGGAGCAAAATCTGCTGTTGCTGAATTAGAACGATGCATGAATGACTTAAACCTACTAGGTCTTAAATTTCATCCAGCATATCAAGAAGTCGATCCAGCAGATAAAGAACTCATGTATCCTATTTTGGAAGCATGTGAGGGGATGGATGCAGTAGTTCTTATTCACACAGGCACTACAAGAATGACGTATAGCAAGATTCGTACTTGTAATCCAATTTCAATTGATGATATTGCTACTGATTTTCCAAATTTAAAAATAATTATGACTCATTTTGGGTGGCCATGGACTGCTGAAGCACTCGCTACTATTTGGAGACATGAAAATGTTTACCTTGATTTGTCAGGGTGGTTACCAAAATATATTTATCAAGCAGAACCGATTGTTTTTCACTATATGAATAGTATATTGAGCGATAAGTTTGTTTATGGGTCTGATTATCCTGCAATAGATCCAACAACATGGATAGATGATTTTATGGAGATTGTGAAAAATGGTTATGTGTGGGGGAATAATAAAAAAGAATTTCGTCAGGAAGCTATCGATAAATTTTTCAGACATAACGCAGTTAAACTCTTAGGATTAGATGAATAATTTTTATAATTATCAGGAAGGTTTTTAAATGGGGGAAATAGATTTAACTAATTATAGTCCATATAGTTGGCGAGCTCGTATTGGACTTGTGATACCGCCAGGCAATACTACTAATGAATCAGAATTTAACTTAATGAGCCCTGAAGGAGTAACTGTTCATACAGCACGTGCTGAAGCTCATCATGATGCTAGCGAATCTGATGCAATGATGAAGGATTTAAAGCAAGCAATGAGCGATTTAACTGCTGACGGTGGCACGCCTATGGATGTTGTTGCTTTAGGCTGTACTACAAGTTCGATGACCTTGCCAGCTGATGAACTTATCAATGGTATGCAAGATATATCTAATGATATGGCTGTATCAGCAGTTGGTCCATCTATCATCAAGGCCTTAGATGCGTTTGAAATAAAAAAAGTTGCTTTAGGTACTCCGTATACTCCAGCAATAACAAAATATATTGAGAATTATTTATCTAGCCATGGATATGAAATTATTAACTCAGATTGCTTAGGATATGGTGAAAACAAAGAAGAATTCAGACAAATTGCTCGTACGCCACCTGAATTAACTTACCGATTAGCTCGATCAATTGATGTTGAAGATGCTGAAGCAATATTATTAGTATGTACTGATCTTCCTACAATCAACATTATTAATCAATTAGAAGATGCTTTGGGCAAACCAGTAATTACTAGTAATCAAGCTTCATTTTGGGCAACAATTCGTTCAATTGGGTTGCAAGAAAACACAACGGAATTTGGCAGATTATTAGCCGAGCATTAATTAGTTTTTGATGAACATGTATTGGAGTTTATAATGAAAGATATCAAATACGGCGTAGCAATTGCAGCACCAACTTCAAAGGATGCAGTAGATCAGATAATTGACGCAGAACAACGAGGAGTACAATCTGTATGGGGGACAGTAGGACTAGCAGGGGGGACAGATCAATTAACTACTTTTGCTATTGCTGGCTCACATACGAGTTCAGTTATAATGGGAACTTGTATTGTGCAAACATGGCCTGTACATCCTATTGCCTTTGCTAAACAAATACAGTCGATCGAATCTGTTGCACCAGGTCGTTTTCAATTTGGTATTGGTACTGCTTGGCAACCTGCAATGGAGTCGACATACGGAGTTAACTGGCACACCCCTTTGACGCATCTTAAAGAATATCTTACTGTCTTGAAGTCTCTATTACATACTGGCGAAGTTGATTTTAATGGGACGCATGTCTCAGGCAAAGCATCTCTTGCAGGAATTTACAAAACGCCAATAATGGCATCAGCGTTAAGAACTAAAGCATTTAATATGTGTGGCCAACTCGCTGATGGAGCAATTTCATGGATGTGTACGCCAAGTTATTTAGCAAATATAGCTATGCCTGCAATGGTTGCTGGTGCAGAAACAGCTAATAGAGAAACTCCGCCTTTAATCGCTCATATTCCTGTCGTATTAACTGATGATAGGCAAATTGCTTATGATGCTGCAAAGAAGCGCTTAGCATTTTACCGTACCACTCCTCATTACGGCTCAATGTTTGAACAAGCAGGCTTTGATGTTTCTGAAGATTATCCAGATGAATTACTTGATGAACTTGTTGTTTATGGTAATCCTGATGTAATTAAAGAGAAGCTTAATGATATATTGCAGTTAGGTATTTCTGAGGTTTTAGTTCAACCTATACTACACAGCGAAAATAAGGACAAAGAATTACAGGATATTTTTGATACAATTGGTTCTCTATCCTAATAAATAAAATCTATGAACGCGGCAAACCAAGTCCTCGTGTTGCCATGATATTTCTTTGGATTTCGCTTGTGCCGCCTTGAATAGTTTGTCCAACCATTGCCACATATTCATGACAAAAAATTCCATTCATAGGCGCATGCTTAGAATGTTTTGCTAAACCACCGTATAATCCAAGTAAATTGATTACACGTCTTGCATGTTTTTGAATTAATTCTGTGCCAAATGTTTTTGCTAATGAAGATTCATAATTTGGAACTAATCCTTTGGATTGCATAGAAGTAATTCTATATGAAAGTAATCTAGCTATTTCTAACTCAATGATGCTATCAGTAATTTTATTTACTAATGATAATTTTTGTTCTGGTTTTTCTTCATTTATATATTGTAAAATCTCATCAATTTTTCTTTTGACTCCTATCACTAGATGAACACCAGAGCGTTCAAAATCTAATGCTGTCATCGCAATATACCATCCACGATTTTCTTCACCAATCAAATTGGTAACAGGGACTTTTACATCTTCAAAAAAGACTTCATTAAAACCTCCACGTGCGTGCATTTGTTCTATAGCTCTTACATTAATTCCTGGAGTATTTAAATCAAGCATAATATAACTTATGCCGCGATGCTTTGGTGCATCTGGATCTGTTCTAACAAGTACATGCATCCAGTCAGATCGATGTGCATTAGAAGACCAGATTTTTTGACCATTAATTATAAAAAAATCACCCTCTTTGCTTGCTCTAGTTGTCAAAGATGCTAAATCAGAGCCAGCACCTGGTTCAGAATAGCCTTGCGCCCATAATACTTCTGCCTTTGCAATAGGAGGCAGATGGTTGTTTTTTTGTTCCTCTGTCCCATGAACCATTAAAGCAGGAGCTAAAATATCTTCTGCTCCCCCAGCAGTTGGCGCACCATATGAAGCAGATTCTTCTTTAAAAATCATTTGTTGCATATATGAAGCATTTTTACCTCCATATTCTTGAGGCCATGACATAATTAACCAGCCTTGTTCAGCTAACTTATGTCTAAATTTTCGCATATCTTCAAAAGAATTATCATCTGCACCTTCAAGTAAATCAGATTTGCTTGGGTCCCAATTTTCTTTTAAAAATTTTTTTACTGTATCGCGAAATTTTTCTTCTTCATTCGACCAACTAAAATCCACGAAGTATATCCTTTCTAGTTTTATCTTACTGGAGCAAGCACGTATCGAGCAGCTGACCACATTAAGCTTATCATTGGTAAATATTCCTGCGTAAAGATCCAGGGATTAATTTTTTCATTATATCCCAATAAATAGTAATGACCTGCAACAGGTATTGTCTCAGCAAAAGAGAGAATTTCATAATCTAATTCTTGCAGCTTGCTTTCTTTTAGTTCAATTGGGATCGTACGCAACTCTTTTAACTCACTACTTCTTCTTGTGACTTGAAATGATCTGCCTGGCATCCCTTTTGGTGGGGCGAAGTCCAATGCGATGTCATAAAAACTGTCACAAATTCCATGACTGCAATCACCGCGTAAATATGCATGCGGAATTATATTTTTATCAATGTCTTTAAATTCTATAATTTTAGTAGCTAGGTTAAACATTTTAAAAGTATTTTTAATTTCTTTTGCAATTCTTTTTGCTTCGTTACTACTTGGTATTGCAAATAATATTTCTATACTTGAGCTATTTTGCTTATAGTTATCTTTTTTTTCTATTTCATGGGACAAAATATTGAATGCATCTTCATTATATTCTGGTGTATTTGGTTGCAATATACTTTTTTGTTCCTCTGCAAACCCTAAATACCCTTTATTAATAATTTTTTTTCTGTCTACATTGATTTGAATATGCTGTCTTAATAACAAATCATCAAAAGGAGACAAATTGGCATTAAGTTCTAAAAATGAATGGTTTGTTCTAGCTTTTAGCACGTTTCCATAGCTACCAATTTCTATAGCTTCATCAGGATATAGGCCTGCTAGAAGATTTACATTATTATTTTTAAATAAGTCTAAAGCATCTTTCCTGGAGGAAGCTGATACATAAGTAACATGATTGAGCGGACTTACTTTAAAAATTCCATTGTCTCGAGGTATTAATTTAAGGATTTCATCGTTCCAGTCGTCAACTTGCCATGGCCCAAAACCACACTGATTTTCAGCAAGAAATTCTAGACAATTAGGATCTTTGTCAGTGATATGCTTCTGAGCTTCTAAAGAATCAATAATTGCACCGGTTGCAAAACATAAAAATCTTGGAAAAACTTTATTTGGACCACTCAAATGAAATTCAATTTTATAATCATTGATTATTTTTATACCATTCTCATTTAAAATTCCAGCAATGTTAAAGGCTCGCCACATACCAATTGCCTGCATTCGCAGTAATCTTTTATAGCTCCATTCAATGTCTTGAGCAGTTAATTCATTGCCATAATTACTGATAATTCCTTTTTTTAGTTCTATTGTCCAAATCGTTCCATCTTGATTAGATGAAATATTTTCGGCAAGACGAAATTCTATATCATTAAAATTTGCAAAATATAATCCATTGGCATTTTTTGTAATTTTTGGCGCACATAAAGCATCATAAAGATGATATCCAAGATGATAAGGTTTTGCTGGGCCTTTCCCAACATTTGAAACAGGTGCATCGCAATCTAAACTTACATTGGTTGTTTCAACTGCAATAAACAGATCGTTGAGCATAGATTATTTTTTTGATTGACTGATTGGTTTGAATCTATTCATTGATGAAATGTCTGGACTTGATTGAGCTTTTTGTTTTCTAGAAAATAAAAAGCCTTTAATAGACCTGACAATAGGAAGAATAAGTGCCATAAGTGGCGCCCATATATGTACAGGACATCCCATTGCTTCCTCCATAAATAATTCTACTCTTTAAAATATACCAACAAATATACTTTTCATAAATAGCACAGGGCAGGTATATTTATATTATTTCATACTATTAAATTGCTCAATTATTTCCTTAGCTTGAATATTGTCTCCAGCTACACCACTAGTATAAATAGTTAACTGATTCGCTTCAGGATAGAGCATAATTGCACCACCTTGCTGGTTAGCGTCTCCTTCTAGGCCAGAATAATTTTCACCTTGTATATAAGCCTTCAAGTAATTGATTGTTGCTCTTGGATGGATAGTGGACCAAATATTATTAGTTGCATTAATACTGTTATATAACTCTAATGATGGATTTGTATAAACTGCATTGTTGATATTATTTCTTTCCTTGAACCCCTCTATGAACAATTGATTACCATTACCTATAAAGATAATTTGTATGTCGTTTTTGTTTATATATTCTTTTTGAGCCAAGACCTCTTGGACATGCATCGCGCATAAAATTCAACCAAAATGTCTTAGTAGAATAAAGACAGTTTTTTTATCATTTGTGAGCTGACCAATAGAAGTGACATTATTTTGTTCATCAATAATTTCTTGACTGAGTATTGCATTGTAATTATTCACATCTTTGATTTGAATCATTTTTGCAGGGGAAGAAAAATACCACCCAGAAAAGGCAATGAAAACAAAGATCAATAAAAGTAAAATTTTTTTATTAAGCATAATATTATTTTGCCTGATTCTTTATAATTAAATTATTATATAGCTAGAAACAAGTCACCTAAGCATTATATCTATGAATACATTAACTACAAAATATGGGAAATTATATGCAATCACGATTGCGATCTTCTTTACTTTTTCTATTTTTTTCGGAGTGTCCACATTTTATCCTGAACCAGATTTCGATGAGATAATTGGTGAACAGCCATTATATCCAATTAAACAAGACAATATGTCTAAAGAAGAGGCATTAGTTTTTGAAGAAAAACTAAAGGAACATCGTGCTGCTGAAGATGCTTGGTGGGAAAGACGAATTGAAGAGCAAGAAAAATATGAAGGAAGAGCACTTTTATTCGTTACTCCTATATGTTTATTATTTATGTTTTTTGCATTTCGATACAAAGAATTTCCACCACCTATTCGACTAGGACTTTTTGGAGGGCCTGTTTTAACTTTATTGCTGAAATTGATACCTTACCTAGGTTCTGTTTGGGCAGGAGCAAGATTTCTCATTGCATTTGCAGTATTTGCAATCTTAGTTATAGCCGGCACTCCATCGTTACGAAAAAAAATAAAATCAATTCTAAAAATGAAATAATTTATGGTAGCAGGGGGGAGAGTTGAACTCCCGACCTTCGGCTTATGAATCCGCTGCTCTACCACTGAGCTACCCTGCCATAAGAAGTATCGGTTAGGGTATCATTGTAATCTAATTTATATCTAGTAAAAATATAATATAGTTGAAAAAAATAAAAAAATAAAATAATTATATGACCATGATTATAGATATAAAATATAAATTATTAGTTGCTTTCTATAATTTGTAATATAAAATACTCCTTAGTGAGGAATGCTATGACTGATATAGACAATGAAATTCTTAATCTTCTTAAAGAAGAAGAAATGACTAAGGTTAAAATTGTGAAAGCAATTGATGCAAGTAATGCTCATATTGTTTCATCACTAAGGCAATTAAAAATTGATGGCAAGATCATTGCAAGCAGCGATGGCAGCAAGTTGACTTATAAAATAAATAAATAATTCATTTTGTATAAGGGGGATTAAGATGTCAGATTTTGATTTAGTAGTAAAAAATGGCAAAGTTGTTACTCCATACGTTGGGGTCACAGATGCAGACATAGGCATTTTAGATGGAAAAATTAGTGCTATTGAAACTTCAATAGATTCTTCACGAGCAAAAGAGGTAATTGATGCAGAAGGTAAAGCAGTATTTCCAGGTGCATGTGATGTACATTTTCATATTGGGATTTACCATCCTATTGAAGAAAGCGCTGAAAATGAAACCCGATCTTCATTGGTTGGTGGGGTAACTACCATTGTGAGTTATTTCAGAAGTGGAAGCCATTACCTTGAAAGAACAGGCTCATATAAAGAACTATTCCCAGAAGTTGTTAATCGCACAACTGGACATGCATATACTGATTTTTCATACCATATAGCTGCAATGGAAGACAGTCAAATTGATGAAATAGAATGGTTAGTTGACCAGGGTGTTGGATCATTTAAATATTTTATGTTTTATAAAGGAATGAATTTGCATGGAAACAATACAGACCCTAAGGCAATGACTATGACTGGAGATCCTTACGATCTTGGTCATTTGTACAAATACATGAAAAAAGTAAAAGAAATGCAAGATAAATATGCAGACAAGGGAAGAATTTCTTTGAGTTTGCATTGTGAACATGCTGAACTATTAAGAGTTTTTTTAGAAGAAGCAAGAGAGAAAGGCATTGATGGATTGCAAGGTTATCATGAAGGAAGGCCAGCTTTAACAGAGGAGCTTGCAATTACTGAAGCAAGTGTTTTAGCCAAAGCAACTGGATGTCCTGTTAATTTCTTGCATCTTTCTAGTAAAGAAGCTTTTGAAACTGCAGATGAATTTAGAAGACTCAACCCGCAACTCGATATTATTACCGAGACTACGCTGCATCATTTAGCATTAACTTGGGAAACAAGCTATGAACCTGAAGGCAGAACATGGGGTAAGGTTAATCCACCAATTCGTGAAGCGAAGGACAATGATGCATTATGGGCTGCAGTAGAACAAGGGCGCATTGATCAAGTTGTTAGTGACCACGCTTGTGTCGAAGAAGAAAATAAGGGCGATTTATGGGAAGCATATGCTGGATTTGGCGGTACTGCGTTATTGTATCCATTAATGATTTCAGATGGTCATCACAAAAGAGGCATGAAGCTTGAGAAGATAGCTGAATTAGTTGCAGCAAATCCAGCTCAGACAGTAGGTATTTATCCAAAAAAAGGAACTATTGCAGTAGGCTCTGATGCTGACCTTGCTATCATTGATTTAAACAAAGAACAAAAAGTTACTGCTGATTTATTATTATCAGGCCAGCAATTTTCTAATTTCCAAGATTATGAAATTAAAGGATGGCCAGTGATGACAATTCGTCGTGGTGAGTTAATGTATAAAGATGGAGAAGTTGTGGGAACAACTTCAGGTGAATTCATTAAAAGGCCAATTGGAGTGCATAAATAAATGAGTGCATTAGAAGGAATAAAGGTTATTGATGCAGCAACTTTATTTGCTGGACCTTTAATGGCTACTGTTTTAGGAGATTTTGGTGCCGACGTCATCAAGTTAGAGCATCCTAAACGCGGTGACCCTGTTCGTGATCATGGCGCATCAAAAGACGGACATGGTTTATGGTGGAAACAAATGTCAAGAAACAAGAAGGCTGTTTCATTAAATTTGAGCAATGAACGTGGCCAAGATATTCTAATTAAGCTGATTAAAGATGCAGATGTATTTATAGAAAATTTTAGACCAGGTACATTAGAAAGATGGAATCTTTCTCCAGAAAGATTGCATGCTGAAAATCCTGACTTAATAATAATGCGAACCACTGGTTTTGGTCAATTTGGACCTTATTCCTCAAGGCCTGGCTTCGGTACACTTGCTGAGGCAATGAGTGGCTTTGCAGCGATTACTGGACAGCCTGATGGCCCTCCAACTTTACCGCCCTTTGGTTTAGCGGATGGCATTGCTGGTTTAGCAGGAGCTAATGCAATATTAATTGCATTAATGCACAGAGAAAAAAATAAAGGCAAGGGGCAAGTCATTGATCTAGCCCTGATTGAACCAATTGTTACATTAATGGGAGCACAACCAATTATTTATGATCAATTAGGTACAAAGCAACAACGTCATGGTAATCGATCTGTTAATAATGCGCCTAGAAATACATATAAAACTAAAGATAATAAGTGGTTAGCAGTTTCTACAAGCGCTCAAGCAATAGCTGAAAGGGTGATGCATCTTGTAGGACACCCAGAAGTTATTGATGAAGATTGGTTCGCTGGAGGAGTAACACGTGCACAACATGCAGATGAACTTGATGCATATGTTGGCGACTGGATTGCAGAAAGGAATTTTGATGAAGTTGTAAAGGCTTTTGAAGAAGCTGAAGCAGCAGTTGCTCCAATTTATGATGTAGAAGACATTTTTAATGATCCACAATTTCAAGCTCTTGATACGATAACGACTGTTGATGATCCTGACTTAGGAAAACTTAGAATGCAAAATGTATTATTTAGAATGTCTGATACCCCTGGAGAAATAAAATGGGCAGGTAAACCACGAGGTACTGACAATGTAGAAGTTTTTTCTGAATTAGGGATTGATGATGATGAATTATCATCGTTGAAAAATGAAGGCGTTATTTAGCTATGTCAAACGATCCTTTCCCTGTAATCAGAAGCCATCTATATGGACCGGGCAATAACGCAAAAATTTTAAGCAAAATATTTGATACAGAATCTGATGCAGTCATTCTTGATTTAGAAGATGCAGTTCCACTTAACCAAAAAGAATTAGCACGTAATATGGTTGCTGAAATAATTTCTGAACGTTCTCAAGAAACTCAACCCTATTGCTTTGTTCGAATCAATCATCCTAGCCTCCAGTTAGTTGAATTAGAGATTAGAGCCATTACGCAAAAAGGATTATTTGGGATTCGAATTCCAAAAGTTGAAACGCCCGATGATATAATTGTAGTTGAAAAAGTTCTCAACGAAGCAGAGCAAAATAAAAGTCTACAAAATGGAAGCATAAAAATAATTTGTAATATAGAAAGTTCGAAAGGCATTTTAAACGCAAGCAGCATTTTGCAAGCTAGTAATCGAGTAGTTGGTTTTGCTTTTGGTGCAGCTGATTTTGCGAAGGATATTGGAGTATGGCAACCTGATAATTTATCTTTCTTATATCCTAAATCACATCTCGTGATCTCTTCAAGTGCGCATGCTGCGCAACCACCAATTGATTCTGTTTATGCAAATTTGAATGACGAAGAAGGATTAAAAGAATCTTCAGTTTTTGCTAAAAATTTAGGTTTCTTTGGTCGGTCAGCAATTCATCCCAAACAAGTTCCTATAATTAATGAGATTTATACACCAACGGATGAAGAGATACAAAAAGCACAATCAATTATTGATGCCTTGGAAAAAGCAGAACAGGAAAGCAAAGGAGCTATTGATGTTGCCGGGGATTTCGTCGATATTGCAATTGTAAAAAAGGCAGAAGGCATTATTCACTTAGCTAAATCACTTGGCTTAGTTTAATTTTTTGTAAAGGACTGCATAATGACTGATGAATCTATAATAGATAAAATTGCTTCTGGCAAAGTCGTCGAACTTGGGCATGAATTAAGTCCAACGATTCCTGTTTCACCTAATCATCCAGGATTTAAAATGGCTTTATTAAGGAGGCATGGTGATATGGTTCGTGATGACGGTCAATCAGCTTCCAATGAGATGATTTTAATGGGGGGACATACCGGGACACATTTAGATGCATTATCTCATGTCTCATTTCAAGGAAAATTATATGGGGGCGTTGATGCTTATGAGGCACAAATTGGCACAAGATTCAATAAGCTTGGGCTAGAAACTGTAGAACCAATAGTGACGAGAGGGATTTTACTTGATGTAGCTGGTTATAAAAATGTTAAAACTATAGATCCGCCTGAAGCAATAACTGATAAATTGCTAGAGCAAGTTGCTGAAGCACAATCTGTGTCTATTAAGCCAGATGATGCAGTCTTGATCCGCTCAGGTTGGTCTGCTTACTGGAACGATTCCTCAAAATATATTGGGAATGAAACTGGTGTTCCTGGGCCAGATGAATCAGCAGCTAAGTGGCTATCTAAGCAAGGCATTGGTTTTACTGGTCATGACTCAATGGCATATGAATATCTTGCGCCTGGCTCTGGACACGCTTTGCTACCTGCTCATACGCATTTACTAGTTGATTCTGGCATCCATATTATTGAAAATATGGACATGGATGAATTGGCATCGCTCGGAGTGTATGAGTTTTTATTTGTTTGTTTGCCATTAAAGTTTGTTGGTGGAACAGGATCTCCAGTGCGACCAATTGCAATTATTGCTTAAAGATTGTAGAAGGACATAATGATACTTGATGATTTAGCTGATTTTACATACTCCACAAATTTTAATGACTTATCTGAAAAAATGATTCAAGATATAAAAAATAGATTCATTGATTCGTTAGGTTTGTGTTTAGCTGCAAAATCAGAAGAACTAGATACCGGCGTGACTGAAATAATGCAAGAATGGGGTGGCAAGCCATCTTCGAATATTTTTGGCACTAATTTAAAAATGCCAGCTGCATCAGCTGCACTTGTTAATGGCACTCTTGCGCACAGCCTTGATTTTGATGATACGCATCTGCCATCTGTTTTACATCCAAGCGCTTCAGTTATACCAGGAACAATTGCACAGGCTCAAGCAGTGGATGCTTCTGGAAAAGATGTAATACTTGCAGCTGCGCTAGGATTGGAACTGTGTGTTCGCATTGGAATGGGAGGCTACTTAAAGGCCGAAGGAAACATTTTTTTTAATAAAGGTTGGCATGCAACATCAATTTGTGGTGCCATAGCTGTTGCTGGGCTATCGGCAAAATTATTGAATCTTGACAAAAAAGGTATTGGTGACGCAATGAGTATAGCTGCAAGTATGTCATCAGGAATAATAGAGGCAAATCGATCAGGGGGCTCAGTGAAAAGGCTTCATTGTGGTTGGGCAGCACATTCAGGAATCATAGCTGCATCACTTGCAAAGGGAGGATTTACTGGACCTCCAACAGTTTTTGAAGGAAGATTTGGTTTTTATAATGCTTTTTTAGATGGCCAGTATGATGAAGCAGTCGTGACAAATAGCCTCGGTAAAAAATGGCTTACAGAAGATATTTTTTATAAACCGTATCCAGCTAACCACTATACACACGCCGGCATTGATGCGGCACTTGCTTTGAAGAAAGAGCATGACATTAAGATTGATGAAATTAATGAGATTCATTTATATTGCCCAGAAGATGTTTTACGAACTATTGCAGAGCCTCGTGCAGATAAAATCAAACCTGAATCAGGCTACCATGCTAAGTTTAGTGGCCCATTTACAGTTGCAACAGCATTATTAGGCGGAGGAGGATTAGGAGTTTCCTTTGATGATTTTACTGACCAGCAAACTTCTGATGAGCAAATTTTAAATTTAGCAGCTAAAGTACAAACGTTTTCAGATAAAGAATGCGATGAAATTTTTCCTTATCAATTCCCCGCTAAGTTGCATATTATTATGCAGGACGACAATAAGCTTACAAAAGATATTTTAGTGAACAGGGGAGGGCCAAATAATCCCTTGTCAAATGATGAATTAAAACTTAAGTTTAAAATTAATGCAACAAAGTATCTTAATGAAGCAGAAGCAGATAATTTAGCAAAAGAAATTATGGTTCTTGATAGTTATAATAATATCGACGAATTGATTGCCTTAACAATTCCTGCGAATAATTAATGAATAATTAATTCAGTGTGTTGTCGCCTTGCATGTAAACTGTAATAGAAGAAAATTTACCATCTTCAATCTCAAAAAAATTACAATTGTATTTAATAACTATTGAACCATCATGTTCAGTGTTTTTTACTGTAAATGTACTTGCAAGATTTTGTGATTCTACATCTATCGTATGAGTAAAATCACCGTGCCAAACCTCTTTATGTTCTGTAAATAATTTTTCAAACATATTTCTTACTTCATCTTTCCCATTTTTAATTACATTGTGAGTTGGGATTGAAAAAATAATATTTTCTTGCATTGTATCTAATACTTTATTTATATTTTTTTGATCAACAGAAACAAAATAGTAATCGACAGCAAGGGAAATGATCTCTTCTCTAGATAAATTTTTCATAATTGTCTCCTTTGCTTATTATTAATGGTAGATTATATTTTAGTTAACAGTAATCCATTTATTTATTATAATTAATCTTGTGTTGTAAATAGGAAAATATTAGCCTAACTTAACAACATCTGTTTAAAGTTGGGCGGTTAGCTCAGTTGGTTAGAGCGTTCGGTTTACACCCGAAAGGTCAGTGGTTCGAATCCACTACCGCCCACCATTTTTTTGCAAGGAGTTGCAATTGTCAAATAATAAAAAACAATGGCTTAAAGAAGTCTATGACAAAGCAAAAGAAAAATTTTCTGAGAGAAAAAGTTTATTTGCAATTTCTTCTGGAAGTAAAGTTGAGCCTATCTATGGACCGGAAGATTTAGCTTCTTGGCAATATCATGAAAAATTAGGCTATCCGGGAGAATATCCATTTACACGAGGTACACAATCTACTATGTATCGAGGTAGATTGTGGACAATGCGTCAATATGCTGGTTTTGGTGATGCGGCAGAATCTAATGAACGATTTAAATATTTACTTTCTCAAGGTCAAACTGGTTTATCAGTTGCCTTTGACCTACCAACTCAAATAGGCTATGACTCAGACGATGAAATTGTTGAAGGAGAAGTTGGAAAAGTTGGTGTTGCAATTTCTTCATTAGCTGACATGGAAGCACTAACGAAAGATCTTCCTTTAGATCAAGTAACTACATCTATGACAATTAATGCAACAGGTGCCATGCTGCTTGCCTTGTATGTTGCTGCAGCAAAAAAACAAGGAGTTGCCTTAGATAAAATAGGAGGTACTATTCAAAATGATATTTTAAAAGAATATATTGCTAGAGGAACATATATTTTTCCTGCTGAACATTCATTAAGATTATTGACTGATCAAATGTCATGGTGTTATCAAAATGCTCCTAGATTCAATACAATTTCGATTTCTGGATATCATATGCGTGAAGCAGGTTGTACAGCAGCGCAAGAAGTCGCTTTTACATTAGCAAATGCTATCCAGTATTCTGATGCAGCAGTAGAGGCTGGATTAAATTTTGATGAATTTGCATCTCAGTTTTCATTTTTTTGGGCATGTCATTCAATATTTTTTGAAGAAGTTGCAAAATTCAGAGCTGCAAAGCGAATTTGGGCAAGAATTGCTAAAGAAAGATTTAATTCCAAATCACCAAGAGCTCAGATGTTAAGGTTTCATACTCAAACAGGTGGGGCTACATTAACAGCACAACAAGTGGACAATAATGTGGTGAGAACTTCTTACCAAGCACTTTCAGCTGTTTTAGGTGGTACCCAATCATTGCATACTAATTCTAAAGATGAGGCACTAGCAATCCCAACTGAAGAATCTGCACAACTTGCTCTAAGAACTCAACAATTACTTGCATATGAAACAGGAATAGCTGATGTTATTGATCCTCTAGCAGGTTCATATTATGTTGAAACCTTAACTGATAAATTAGAAAACGAAATCAATAGTTATTTAGAAAAAATTGATGATATGGGAGGATCATTGATCGCTATTTCCCAGGGGTACCAACAACGTGAAATTCAAGAAAGCGCTTACATTATGCAAAAACAAATAGAGGAAAAAAGCAAAATTGTTGTTGGAGTTAATGATTTTATTAATCCTGACGAACCACCAGTCAAAGTTTTTCGAGTAGATCCTTCAATTGGAGAAAAACGCGTTAATCAAATGAAAAAATTTAGAAAATCTCGAGACATGCAATTGGTAGAAGTTGCGCTAGATAAGTTAAAAATTGCTGCAGAAGGAGAAGAAAATCTAATGCCTTTCCTTATTGAAGCATTTGAATCTTATGCAACAATTGGAGAAGTATGCCAAGTTCTAAGGGAAATATGGGGAGAGTACGAAGAAAACGTTACTCTTTAATAACAAGATGGAGAATCTATGTTAAATGACTTACATCATATTGGCATTGTTGTAGACGACTTAGATGCTGCAGAAAATTTCTATGATAATGTTTTAGGCCTTAAAAAAACACATAGAGAAGTTATTGCGGATCAAGCTATTGAGGCTGTCTTATTGAATGCTAATAATTGCGAAATAGAATTATTGAAACCAATTGACGATATTAGTGGTGTAGCAAAATATTTAGAAAAATTTGGAAATAAATTTCACCATCTTTGTTTTACAGTTAACGATATTGATGATGAACTAAATCGCATCAAGGAATTACAAATGGAGTTAATAGATCATACGCCTAGAAAAGGCTTAGTAGGAGATGTTGCATTTATTCATCCAAAATCAACTAACGGCATACTCATTGAAATTGCACAACCTATAGATCAAGAAATTATTCAAAGTACTGTTCACTTAAATGAAATTATAATAAAAAACAATAATGATGCCATAATCCAAAATTGGAATAACTTAATTTTGAATGATTTTCAAACAATTAGTCCAAGATTAAACTTTGTTGACAATTTCATGAATGATACAAAGATCGAGAACATTATTCTATCTATACAATACGAAAATATTGAAGAAGTAATTAATAATTTAAATGAACAAAATATTGATTTTGTTAATGATGAAGACTACTATCCGAATCAAATAAACTCTATTTTTATAGATGCTAAAAATTCTTATGGCCTAGACATTATCTGCTTAGAATTTTAATCTATTATTAACTAGGATTGAGGAAAATATGAAATCAAGCCAAGCAATAAAGGTGCTTATTGCAAAACCTGGATTAGATGGCCACGATCGAGGAGCAAAAGTAGTTGCAAGATCATTGAGAGATGCAGGAATGGAAGTTGTTTATACTGGAATTAGACAAACGCCTAAGATGATTGCTGAAACTGCATTGCAAGAAGACGTAAACGTAGTTGGTCTGTCAATTTTATCTGGTGCACATCTCGAACTATTCCCTAAGGTTATCAATGAAATGCAATCTAGGGGATTAAGCACGGATGAAATTTTACTTTTTTGTGGTGGAATTATCCCAGATGAAGATATATCACAAGTTAAAGATATGGGATTTCATGCTGTATTTGGGCCTGGTTCTGACACCAGGGATGTGGTTGATTTTATAAATCAATTTTTTAATCAATAAGGCAAAAATGAATCCTACTGAATGGGCAACAAAAATTCAAAATGGTGACAAGTTAGCTTTGTCAAAAGCTATCACTGAAATCGAATCTGATTCAGCTATCGGTCATGATATATTAGCATCATCTTTTAAATTCACAGGCAGCGCACAAACGATTGGATTTACTGGTTCTGCTGGAGCAGGTAAATCTACATTAGTAAGAGCAGTAATCAAAGAGGAAATTGCTAGAGGTAAAAAAACTGCAGTGATTGCAATTGACCCTTCTTCACCATTTTCTCAAGGAGCAATTCTTGGAGATCGAATTCGCATGCAAGACTTAACAAATAATGATCTTGTTTTTATTAGATCGATGGCATCAAGGAAATCACTTGGAGGTATTGCATCATCCTCAGTTAACGTTATGAATCTTTTTGATGCAGCTGGATTTGATGTTGTAATTATTGAAACGGTTGGCGCAGGGCAAGATGAGGTAGATATAGCAAAAATTGCTCAAACAACAGTAATTGTTGCTAATCCATCATCTGGCGATGAAGTTCAATCAATGAAATCAGGCTTAATGGAAATTGGTCAAATTTTTGCAGTTAACAAGTCTGACCTTCCTGGAAGTGATGCTGCGCTAGCTCACATTAACTCTTTAATTGCATTAGCAGGAAATTTGAAATGGAAACCACCTGCAATGAAGGTTATTGCTAAGAATGAAACAGGTATCAATGAATTAGTTAATGCCATTGATAAACATCAAGCATTTATTCGACAAAAAGATAATTGGAATGACTATCGTTATTTAATGGCAAAAAAACAAGTCGAATCAATTGTCAAATCCATGACGTATAATGAGTTATTGGAAAAACTAGATAATCAATCTGTAACAAAAAAAATGATTGAAAATGTTTCAGAAAAAAGCACTGATCCAATCTCTGCTGCAAAGCAGATTATACAAAATCTTAAATAAAGTGAACCTAAGTGAGTATGGAAATATATTTAGCCCGACATGGACAAACTGCATTCAATAGAGATAGCAAAATGCAAGGCATTGGGCCGATTCCTCTTACTAAAGAGGGGACAGCTTACGTTCATTCCATTGCTCAAAAATCTAAAGATGCAAAAATCAATACTATTTATGTAAGTGAATTATTACGCGCACAACAAACCGCTGCAGTATATAAAGAATACTTCGATGCTGCTTTAATTGAAGATAGTCGATTAAATGAAATAGATGTTGGAGACTTTGAAGGCAGATACTTTAAAGATTTGCGCAATGAACATGGCGAAGTATTTGATTTGTGGTCATCTGGTAATTTTTATAATGTCAATATTCCTAATGGCGAAAAGTTTGTTGATATAGAGAGCCGCTTAAGAGATTTTATTAAGGATATTTGCAATGATTCTTCTGGAGACCAATCTATTTTAATTGTCAGTCACTATGTAATTATTAAACTCTTTATTTCTATAATCTTTACAGATAATTTAAATGCATCTAATGTGATGAGGATCGATTTGGGTAATATTGCTAAGCTTTCTTTAGATAAAACGAAAAAATGGTCATTGCAATATTTTAATTTGCCAATTATAAAATAGAGTTTAATGCAACTATAGTTGTAGGCAATTGATATATTTGGTAGGATTTTTACAGGCGGAATATAAAGGAAAAACCTTGTTTCGTACATTTTTTCAATTTGTCATTAAGTCTCCATTACTTCTTTTAATTGTGATTGTTGCATGGCTTTTTTTTCATTTTTCAAACAACACTTATCAAAATGCAGTTTTTGCAATTGAAGAACGAGAGCAACTTTTACAAGAAAAGCATGAACTGATGATAAATAAAGAGCAATTAATATTATTACGTAGTTATTTTAATTCAGATGCATTTATTTATGAAGAAGCACTCAAGCTTGGATATAGCTTTGATAATGAGATAGTCATTGATGTAGACTATTCAAAAATAGATATAGATGAAAGTAATCAAAATAATTGGTGGCGAGACATTTTTAAAAATTAACTATGTTTATTAAATTATGAAAAATAAGTATACAGCAAATAGATTTACACGTGCATTAGAAAGAAAGATTTCCTCATTTTTAGATGGAAAAATTCAAAATAACAGTAAAATTTTATTAGCTTGTTCGGGTGGCCCTGACTCAACTACGCTTTTGTTAATTATGGCTCAAATTTGGCCAACAAATAAAATCACTGTTGCCTATTTTGATCATCGTTTAAGAAGTAAGAAAAAAACCAATTTAGAGTATAAATTTTTAAAAGATATTTGCGAACATTATGATATAAAAATTATAAGAGGGCATTCAAATAAAAAATCAAAAATAGTTTCTGAAGATGCACTTAGAAATGCTAGATATAAATGGTTAGCACGCTCATGTCAAGATTTAAAAATACAAAATATAATGACAGGCCATAATCAGAATGATCAAGCTGAAACTGTCCTATTTAGATTAATACGAGGCACTTCTTTGGATGGCGTTAAGGCTATGCAAGTGAAGACATCTTTAGATAGCGTATTTATCAATCAAAAAAAACAGACAAAATTATTTTTATTTAGGCCTCTACTAAATACTTCTAGGGAAGTAATTAATAGCTATTTAAATTCAATGAATATTTCAGCTCTTTATGACAGTACAAATGATAATAATAAATATATAAGAAATTATATCAGAAATGAGGTAATACCTACCCTTCAGAAAATAAATCCAAAAGTTATTGATGCAGTATCACGTTTTGCAACAATAGTGAATGTAGATAACAATACATTGTCTATGTATGCAAATAAACATTACAGGAAAATAGTAGTTGAGAAAAAACATAGCGTAGAAATTGATAAACAAGCTATTTCTAGATTGCCTCCATCATTAATTAACAGAGTTATTTTAGATTGCTGTCAATATTTAGAGATAAAAATTAACAATGATCATATCAATCATATTGTAGGTTTTCTTGAGAAAAATAGGGCATATTATTCCCTTCCAAATGCTGAAGCTAGAACCACAAAAAAACTTATTACAATTAAACGGTTAATTAAGTAAAAAATTGTTGACCTTATCCTAATATTCAATCTAAACTCTCATATGCGTCTTTTTTTGGCGCAACTGGACATTAACATCTGAATAGTATGTAGAATTTGTAGAATTCGAATTAGAGCCTCGATATTCTTTTATATCGATTAAGGATTTTATTGAATTAATTTTCAATAATCCAATAAATAAAAGACTTCGGTCTTTTTTGTTGGAGAGTTTGATCCTGGCTCAGGATAAACGTTGGCGGCGTGCCTAATGCATGCAAGTCGAGGGACGAATCTGGCTTCGGCCAGTTGAAACCGGCGAACGGGTGAGTAACACGTACCTATCTACCTTTAAGTGGGGGACAACTTCGGGAAACCGAAGCTAATACCGCATGATGTCGTAAGACCAAAGCCTTCGGGCGCTTTTAGAGGAGGGTGCGTCAGATTAGCTAGTTGGTAGGGTAATGGCCTACCAAGGCAATGATCTGTAGCTGGTCTGAGAGGACGGTCAGCCACACTGGGACTGAGACACGGCCCAGACTCCTACGGGAGGCAGCAG
>MDTE01193849.1_pt1 | contig 42469 bp, 37 predicted proteins | sample 811231 | NCBI WGS metagenome assembly MDTE01 (sample SAMN05326651, study PRJNA326480) | marine metagenome | isolation source: seawater | place: Indian Ocean: Red Sea | collected 2010
GACGCCGCGCGTGCTGTGGTTCACCGGGCTTTCGGGCTCGGGCAAGTCGACCATCGCCAACGAGGTGGAAAAGAAGCTGGCGATCATGAACCGCCACACCTTCCTGCTCGATGGCGACAATGTACGCCATGGCCTCAATAAGGATCTCGGCTTCACCGAAAGCGACCGGATCGAGAATATCCGGCGCATCGGCGAAGTGGCCAAGCTGATGACCGATGCGGGGCTTATCGTTCTCACCGCCTTCATCAGCCCGTTCCGCGCCGATCGCCGATTGGTGCGCGACATGATCGATGCCGGCGAGTTCATCGAAATCCATGTCGATACGCCGCTGGAGGTGGCCGAGGCGCGCGATGTCAAGGGGCTCTATAAAAAGGCCCGCGAAGGTAAGCTGAAGAACTTCACCGGGATCGATAGCCCTTACGAAGCCCCCGAAAACCCCGAGATCCGGGTGAACACCGTCGAAATGACGCCGGAGGAAGCGGCCGATTACATCATCAGCAAGATCCTGCCGCTCAAATAGGCATCGGGGGCCGTCACCATGCACGGCCCCGGTGCGCGCAAGGACCCGGACAGTGGTTCCTGCTTTCCTTATCGGCAGTTTCAACGATTGAGTGGCCGAACGATTGATCCTTGAGAAGTGGTCTTTCACAGCCTGGAGTGCCGGATACGAGACCATCGTTCCCGATGGCTGCCGCGATGTCATCATTCGCAAATCGATCGGCCTTGCGCCGGTCGCCTTCGTTAGCGGGCTGGACGATTTTCCGCGCCGGATTGCGGTTCGCGAAGGCGACTCTTTCATCGGATTGCGCCTTCGTCCCGGCGTCACGGTGAGCGCGGATCCAGGTGCCGTCCTGGCTATGGATCGCGCCGATCTCGATGACATGGCGGCGATCCGGCAGGCCCTGATTGCCTGCCCGCGAACGACGGAGGCATTGGCCGCCCTCAAGAGCGCTCGCGGCACTGCGGATGCCGCGCGGGAACTGGGTGTGTCCATCCGCACCTTTCAGCGCGTGGTGAACGAAGCGACGGGCCGTTCTCCCGCGTGGTGGCGCCGCCTCGCCCGCGTCCGAAGAGTCGCTGCCAAGATCGCTTCAATTCAGGTTCGACAAGACAGTCTCGTCGAAATAGCGGTCGATGCCGGTTTTTCGGACCAGGCCCATATGACGCGCGAATTGCAGCATTGGCTTGGCACGACGCCCGGCCAGTTGCGTCGAGGCGGGCCAGTCGCCGAAGCGCTGACAGCCTGCGGTTATGAATGACGGCCGACCGGGCGCGATAGCCAGACTAGCTGCCTGACGGCGCCACTGGCGAGCAAATTTCGACCAGATAGCCATTGGGATCGGCAATATACGCGGTCGTCTGGCCCCACGGTTCGTCCCGAACATCCTGTTTCACGATTGCGCCGGCTTCCTTCGCCTTTTCCAAGGCGGCGGCGACATCGTCCGTCTCTAACGCAATTTCGAAGACGGGGGCATCGGGATTTGCCGGAGCTGGCGATTTTCCCAGCTGCCGCATCAACTGTACCGACGAAAAAGCGAGCTTGGTTTCTCCCGTGACAAGCTCTCCGTAATCTCCGCCTTCATGGAGTAGCCCGCGCTTCAACCCGAAAGCGCGCTCGTAGAATGCAAGGCTGTCTGCGACATTCTCGACATACATGATCGTGTACCGAAGGATCATTCAGAGCTCCTATTGCTGTCACCCCCACAATGGATGCATGGTCCCGATCCGTCTTGAAACAACGCGCCACATCACCCCGAGAAATGCGAATTGCGATTGCGCGGGTTTCGAGCTGAGCTATTTCAAGCGAATTGGGCCAGGCCAAGGACGGCTTGGGGCTGCGAGAATCATTCACTCGAGCGCCTGACACCGGGTTCGTCGGCCGCCGCTGTGAGCCATGGTGGACGGTGCCACCACCAGCTTCGCCGCGGGCATCCAATCGATCCATCCCATACATGCTCTTAAGAGCTGGAGGGCCGGGCTTCTTCACGGGACCGAGAAAGCATGAGCATTGTCGCGCCCGCATTGACAGGGATAATTAAATCGATATTTATCGATTTATGAGCTTACCATGGTTTTACCCGGATCGGGTCAGCGTAGCGCCCGGAGACGAACTCGCCATACACGCCAGCGCACCCCCTGGTCTTTACCATTTGAAGATTTCGCGGGTTGGCAGCACAAACGAACTTAAATCGACGGTCGAGGACATCGCCATCGACCAAGGCGAGATACCGGCAAATGTCGAATCTTGCGGGTGTAATTGGCCCGTCGTTCTCCGGTTCACGATCCCCGCCGACTGGAAGACCGGCTATTACGATCTGTACCTTGCCGGAGCCGAGGGTGAAGGCACCCATCATTTCTTCAACCTGAAACCCGGGCCAGGCAAACCTCGCTCTCGGGCCGCGATCGTCCTCGCGACCAATACCTACCAGGCCTACAATTACTGGGGCGGGGCAAACTCCTACGCGCATGTCGAGAAATTGATGCGTGGCGAGGTCGATGCCGCCGGGTCCGAACAGGAGGCAAAAGGGCGGCTATCGCGCATGCGGCCTTATGCGCAGGGCTTGCTGATGCCTCGCCTCGGCCAGCCGCGGCTGGTCAATCCCGCCCCGCGCGAGTTAGGCATGGCCGCGCACCCTGCAACGCCTGAATGGATGGCCGAGCACCAACCATCCCCTTACGACTTTTCCGCCTGCTTCGTCGGCAAGTGGGAACACGCTTTCGTGTGCTGGGCGGAAGAAAACGGGGTCGAACTCGACTATTTCACCGATCAGGACCTCGAAGCGGGTGCCGGAATCCTCGATCCGTATCGAGCCGTCTTCCTGGTCGGCCATAGCGAATACTGGTCGGCCCCCGCACGCGATGCGATCGACAGTCTGCACGAGGCGGGAGGGAATCTGATCGTCTTCTCCGGAAACACAGCATATTGGAAGGTCCGCTGGGAGGAGGACGGTCAGGTCATGGCAGTCCATAAATGGCGCGGCGAGAGCGACGATCCCCTATGGGGCACGCCGGAAGAGGGCCGCGACGGCACGCATATGTGGTCGCACCCTGCCTTTGGACGCCCGGAAGCGGAGATGACGGGGCTTTCCTTCCTCTATGGCGGCTATCACCGCCTCGGCCTATGCGTCGGACGGGGATCGGCCGCCTACACCATCTATGACGACAAGCACTGGGCGCTGGAAGGGACCGATCTCTACTATGGCGATTGCATCGGCGGCGACATCCCGCTGGTCGGCTACGAGAACGATGGCTGCCCCATTCGTTTCGACCGGCGCGGTTTACCCGCGCCCGACGGAGGGTTTGGCGTCCCCGACGATCTCTCCATCATCGCGCTCGCACCGGCCACGCTGTTCGAAGACCCGGCCGCCCCCTCCCCGCCGATCGTGCCGCCCGGCGATATCGCCATACTCGCGCGGATCGCGCATGGCGAAGACAATCCGGTCAACCGTGAACATCTGCAACACGGGCATGCGGTCATGGCCTCGTTCCGCCGCGGAAATGGCGAAGTATTCAATGCCGGGACCACCGAATGGGTGCATGGCCTGGCCGCGGGCGATCCCTATGTCGACCGGATAACCCGCAACGTCCTGACCCGCTTCGGCGTCCCGATCGGGACCGCCGATTGAACGCCTTCCCTTTCCGTGAGCTGAGCCCCTGGCTCTCCGAACCGGAAGACCGGCAACCGCCCCTGCTCGGACATACACGCGCCGATGTCGCAATTGTCGGCGGCGGCTATACGGGCCTTTCCACCGCCTTGGCGCTGCGCGAAAGTGGGCTGTCGGTCGCACTGGTCGAGCAGGATTTCTGCGGGTCCGGAGCGAGCGGGCGCAATGCCGGACATCTGACCCCGACCATCGGTAAGGACCTGCCTACGCTGCTGAGACATTTCGGGGAGCAACGCACCGGTGATCTCGTTGGCTTCGCGGAAGAGGCGGTCAAGCATACAGAGAAGAAGATCGTCCGGTTATCGCTCGATTGCGACTATCGCCCAGGGGGCAATGTAATTGCCGGCCTGCATGCCCGCCATCGCCCACCGCTGGAGCGCGCGGCCCGGGTCGCGGAGATGGTCGGCGCCCCTTTTCATTTTCTCGACGAGGCCGATGTGCGTTCGCGCGACCTCCCGCAATTCGTCAAATTCGGCGCGATCGAGGCCAGCGGTGGGCATCTTCACCCGGGCAAGTACGTACAGGGATTACGGCGCGCCGTACTGCAAGCCGGGGTCGAACTGTTCGAAGACACCTCCGTAGCCTCGATCGAACGGAAAGGCAGCCGGGTCCATCTCCGAACCGCCAGCGGATCGCTCGATTGCGAGAAGCTGGTGTTGGCGACGAATGCCTATACGCCCTCGACACTCGGCCGGATGGCCCATCGCGTCTTCCCGCTGCGGGTGTCCCTTTTTCGCACCCGGCCGCTGTCGGCGGCGGAATGGGACAGGGTCGGCTGGGCACGCCGCGAAGGCATCTATACCGCGCATGAATCGCTCGAGAATTTTCGCCCCCTGCCCGATGGGAGAATCCTCGGGGGCTCGAAGGTCGTTCAATATGCCTTCGGCAGCAAGCTCGCCCCCGGGTCGCAGCCATCGGCTTTTCAAACCCTGGCGGACCTGTTCCGCAAGCGGTTTCCCGAACTCCGGGATGTCGCGATCGAAGATTTCTGGGGAGGATGGATCGCGATGACGCTGGATTTCCTGCCCTTCTTCGGTGCCGACAAATCGGACCGGATCGTCCACGCAATGGGCTATAACGGGCACGGTATCGCGCAGGCGACCTTCGCCGGATCGATGGCGGCCGACCTTGTCATGGGCCGTCGAAACCGCTGGGTCGAACTTCTCCGCCGCCACTCGCTTCCCCTGCCTCCCGAGCCGTTCCGGTGGCTCGGAGTGAAAGCGCTGCTGGGCTATCTTGGCAGGATCGATGCGAAGGTCGATCACGATCTCTCTCGTCCCTAGACCTGCGGATTTGCGACCCGGCAGCAGGAGTCAGCCGATCGGCGCGATCCGAACGCCGCGCCGATCTCAAGCAGCCTAGTATTTCAGGATCAGTTGGACGCCATAGGTGCTCGGATCATTGTAGTTGAGCTGGTCGGACGTAATCACGGGAGCATAGGAGGTGATATATTTCTCCCCGAAGATGTTCTTGCCCCACATGGCCAGTTCGAGACTCTCGCTGGCGTTCTGCCAGGCGAGGCGCGCATTGACCTGGCCGTGATCGTCGACGCGCGACACCGGATCGTTGTCGGGGAACAGGAATATCGACGATGTGTAGGAACCGTCGATCCGGGCCTTCAGATCGCCGCCAGCCCCAAGCGGGAATCGAAAATTGACGCCCCCGGCCGCGGAAAACTCGGGCGCGTTGACCATCCGGTTACCCGAGAACGCGGCACCCCCGAATGCGTCGAATTCCTCATATTTGCCATCGAGCAAGGTGATCGAGGCAAAAAGATCGAAATTGCGTGACGGGCGGATGGTCGTATCCGCCTCGAACCCATAGACCCGTGCATTGCCGGCATTGACCTTGCGCTGCACCGGGATCGGGCCGGTCAGGTCGAACACGAACACCTGAAGGTCGCGATAATCGTAGTAGAATGCGGCGGCGTTGAACTGGACTAACCGGTTCAGGAATTCCGTCTTGAGGCCGACCTCATAAGCATAGAGTTTCTCTGACCCGAAGGGCTGCAATTGGACGAGGTCCGTCGAAGCACCGCCCGCAAAACCCCCGCTATTGTATCCCTTCGAGAAGGAGGCATAGACGAGCGTGTCGTCGAGATCATAGTTGAGTGCGAGGCGCCAACTGAGATCCTCGAAACTCTCTTCGCCCGCAAAGTCGAGGATCGGAACGGTGACGTCTGAATAGGCCTTGGTCGGGGCAATGCCTCCGATTGCATCGAAGAGGCTCCGATATTCCATCGCAATCGTGTCATGGGAATAGCGCAGGCCAGCCGTCGCGGTCAGGCGCTCGGTCAATGGAATGTCCGCCTGACCGAACAGCGTATAACTGTCGGTATCCTGCGTGTATGGGTAGCGCAGCAACCCAAGCGAATTGACCGGGTCGAAGGTCCCGAGGAGATCGTTCGGATCGCGCAGGCTGCGCAGGAGATCGAAGGCGTTGTCGGTCTTCAGCTCGTCGTGGAAGTAATAGCCTCCGATGATCCAGTTGAAGTCGCCCCCGTCATCCGACTGGAGCCTGACTTCCTGGCTGAACTGCCTCGGGCGGTCCTCGTAATAGGCGACGACGAGGTCCGCCGGACTCGCGTCGGTATCCTCCAGCGTTTCCCGGTTGACCTGCTCATAGGCGGTGATCGAGGTGAGCAGGACCGAGCCTAGCTGGAGTTCGCCGGTCAGCGACGCGCCGAAGGTCGAGATGCGCTCCGCACCCTCGACATTGTAGTCACCTGCAAAGATGTCGTCGTCGGTATCGGCATAGCCGAGGCCATCGGTGGGCGTGCCATCGGGAAGCGTTGCCGGATTGCCGAAGAAATCGACACCCTGCCCGCGATGCTGGAACTGCCGCGCACCGCCAGTGCTCTTGCCGCCATGTACACTCAGCCTGAGCAACAGATCGTCGGTCGGCCTGAGATCGATAATTCCGCGTAGCGCCCAGCGATCGATATCGTTGACCTTATTGCCCGTGACGCGGTTGAGCGTCGTTCCGTCCCGACGATGATAGGTCCCTGCCGCTCGAAAGGTCAGCGCCTCACCGGCGATCGGGCCGCCGACCCCGGCCTCGGCGACGAATTCGTCGAACCGGCCATAGAGGATGTTGGCATCGGCCGTGAAATAGTCCGTCGGCTTTCGCGACGAGAAGCGGATCGCACCGGCGGTCGTGTTGCGGCCGTAGAGCGTCCCCTGCGGCCCTTTGAGAATTTCGATCCCTTCGCTGTCGAAGACATTGAAGAGCTTTCCGGAGTTGGCGCCCAGGAACACGTCGTCGACGTAGACGCCGACCGCGCCGGTCGTGTTGGAATTGAAATCTCCGATACCGACGCCGCGAATGAAGAGCGAAGTGGTCGAGGCCGCAGTCCCCGCCTGCATCGAAAGGCTGGGTACGAGCAATGTGAGGTCGCGCGGGTCGCGAATGCTCGCTTCGGTCAACGTGTCTCCACCGAATGCCGAGATGGCGATGGGTACGTCCTGCACATTCTGGCTTCGGCGCTGGGCCGTGACGATGATCGGCTCTCCGATAGCCTCATTCTCGTACTCTTCCTCGGCCGACTGCCCGAGCGAGGCATCGGGATTTGTCTGGGCATGGACCTGCGGGGCACCCCCCAGGGCACATCCAGCCAGCAGGACTGATTTGGCGGCCGAGCCGATCGAAACTTTCATAAATCCCCTCCCAAACGATCAAAACGATTCATATCGTGTTTGAGCGGGCAATTTCGCGAGGAAGGCGCGCATGTCAAGCTTGAAATAGATATTTATCGGTATTTTTATCGGGTTTTTTGATTGAGCGCGCGGGTGTGCGCGTTATGATCGCCATCGAATTATCGATCGGAGTGAAGGCCTTGGGAGCAGCATCGTCATCAGGCTATCGCGAACCGCGACAGGAGCGCAGCCGCAAGCGTTTCAACGCCATTCTCGATGCGGCGGCCGCGCTTCTCGAAGACAAGGAGCCGGACGATATCAGCGTATATACTCTCGCCGAGTCCTCGGGAGTGCCGCCAGCGTCGATCTACCACTTCTTTCCCGATGCCAGCCTCGTCTTCGTCGCCCTGGCCGAACGCTATTATCGCGAGTTCGTGCGCGACATGGACAGCGATCCTCCGGCCGGAATTGCGAGCTGGCAGGAATTGCACGCTTTCCGCTTCTCCGAAGCGAGGGACAGGTTCAACGAAAGAAAGGCGGCCAGGCGCCTGCTGCTGGGTTCGGGCCTGTCCGCAACCATCCGCGCGCGCGATCTCGAGGTCGACAGGCAGCTCGCCGAATTGTCGGCACTCGAACTCACCAAACTCTTCGCCATCCCCGAAATTCCCAACCTCGTCGACCGGCTTACCGAGATGTTGGTAGTCAACGATGCGATCTGGACGCTCTCGGTCCATCGGCATGGCTACATAACGACCGAGCTGGACGAGCAGGCACGCCGCGCCCGTGAAGCCTACACCCGCACTTTCCTGCCGGAATACGCGCCATTAAGAGATCAGGCCCAATCGGAAGAGGCCAGCGACACGTAAAACCTGGTCACACAGCATCCGACAGAAGGGACGCGGCGATCCGATCCGCGACGTCGGGTTTGCGGATGAGGAAGGTGTAGAGCGCCATGTGATCCTCGTCCCGAATGATACGGTTTTCATCCGGCACCCGCCATCGATCGAGCAAATCGCTGGCAAGGCGAAAGGGCGTGGAGCTATCGCGCGTGCCCAGGCAGGCCACAATAGCCTCCGGATCGATGGACTCCGTATCGGGCGGGTCGAGCAGCGGGCGCAGCTCCGCGAGCAATTGGTCGGTCCAGCCAGCCTGTCGGACTGCGTCGGTCAGCCCGAGAAGTTTCGAAAGATGTCCCAAGGCAACGACTTGATCGACATGGCCGGAACCGGCACCGACAAAAGCCATGTCCGGGCGCATGGCTTCCGGCCAACCCCCGCAATGGCCGACGATCTGCTGCGTTACCAGGCCTCCCAGGCTGACGCCGCCCACACCCACTTTGCGCGAACCGTTTTCACGCGCCCACGCCACGAGGACTGCCGCCTCCTGGCACTGCGCGGAAAACAGCTCGAAGATCGAAACCGGCGCGCGGGCCAGATAGGGCTCGCCGCTATAGCATCCGGGCAATTCGCGCCGCCCGTGCCAGGGCGATTCCGGCAGGATCGTCCGGATGCCCCGCGCGGCCAGCCGCCGGGCCATGTAATCTTCTTCCGGCCAATAGCGAATGAGATCGTAGGACATTCCCAAACCGCTGCCGAATATGAAACTGGGAATGTCTGCGTTGCCGGGCGCCGGGTCATAGACACGCGCGGTCACGACATCGCCATTGGTGAATGGCGAGGGTGAATGAAAGCGAAGCAGGTATTCTTCGCCGACCGGTCCCGGGATGGCGTTGGACCGCGTGATTTCGCCTGGATCGGCAGGAGCGGCATAGAGTTCCGCCGGATTGGCGAGCCAATCCGCGGAACGCTGCAAAGCGAGCACCGGCGCGGGCACGGAGAAGCCGGTCGGCGCAATGCTGGGTTCGTTCCAAAGGAAGCGAAACAGCATGCCGGGCTTGATCGCCCTTTCCGACAGCGAGCGCCGCTCCTCCTCGAGCGCGACGAGATCCGATGCGTCGATGGGCAGATCTTCCCACATCGCTCGCTCCCATGTCTCTTCGACGGGACGCAGCGCCTTGCGCCGAAGAGCAAGCTCGGTGAGCGCCCTTGCCGCAGGCTCGACCAATTTGCGTTTTGCTTCCTGGTCGGCGCCCAATGCGGCAAGAAAAGCCTCTGGCTCATCATGCTGGAAGGCCGCAGCCCGTGCCCGCGCCGTGCGGAATTCACGCGGCAGCATCGCCAGCTTGAGATCGTTGAAGACGCCGCTGGCGAGCGGTCGGCCCAACGGGCTGGCGAGGATCCGATGCATCGTGGAGGGCTTCAGGGTGGTTCTGGTCATGAATAGTGTATCCTGGTGGACGCTAGGCGCCTGCATCATGAGCAAGCAATCTAGCGGTCTGGCGAAATTTGATAGCGAAAGTGCGGTGTCCCACCTTCAAACTCCGCACCCGAGTCACGCCCCACGCCTGGACGAATTCTTCGATCGCTTCCGCGGAACAAAACAGATCGTAGGCACCGTGAACGACTCGAAACGCATCGGGATCGCTTTTCGGTAGACCGGCAAAATGCGGAGTGACCAGCCGCATGGCTCGTTCGATCTCTCTATCGTCGAAACCCGCATTGCTGGCGGCGCGCGCCATTCCCGCGCCGATGGGTGACCGGAAAATGGTTTGGAATGGATCGACGGCGGGGATCAGCAAGATCACCCTGTCGAGCGCGGCAAGCAAGGCAAGCTGCGCTGCAATATTACCGCCCAGGCTGATCCCGCTGACGAACACCCGGCGATAGCCCTGCTGTCGCAAGGACAGGACCAGTGCCGCTGCATCGTGTGCCCCTTGGGAGAAGCCGCGAACGAGGCGCGGGACATCGCCGCTGAGAAGATACTGCCCGCTATAGCCGGACGCGCTTGGTGCCCGGTCCATATGCCAGGGTAGCGCGATGACGAACACGTCGATTCCCTTGGCCAGAAACGGACGGGCCATGAGGCGCTCGGCCAACCAGCTCGGCGCAAAGCCACCATGCAACATGACGATGGCCGACTTCGACCGCCGATCCGCTGCAAGCCATCGCTCGCCATGGACGCGGTCATTGGCGCTTTCGCCTGAGGGGACCGGCGAGGGGAAGGCGAAGGTCTCGACCTTGCCCCTCGCTCCGTCCGCAGAATCGAATGCGACAGCTACCGGCTCGACCGGGCGGAGCAGCGCGCGCGGATCTCGCTCCGCCAACGTGGCAAGCTCGTCCAGATCCGCCCGATTGGATACGATCGGAGCTTGCCGGCGACGCGCGACCAGCCAGCCATTGAGACGATCGGCTGCGTGATGAAGAGCTTTCATCGCAGGCTCCGGACCGCCTTTGCCAGACCCGTGCCGAACACCGCGCGCGGGTACGCTGTCGGTGAGTTGCCACCGGTGCGCAAGATGCCAACAGCGCGCCGCTGCGCGGAGCTATCACTGGACGAGCAAACCGGCTGTTCGTAACGCGATTGCGAGCGGTATCTCATTGTACCGGGGAGTGATGCACCCCAATATCGGTACGGCGCCCCAAGCAAGCCCCTATGAGTTAAGTCATGTTGAAGATCCTGATCGTGCTTGCTGTGATTGTTGCGGTATGTTTTGCATCGCTGGCTTTCTGGCGCTGGAACGACACACGCATCGAAAGGGCGGTGTGGGACAAGCTGGCCGCAGCGGATAAAACCCCGCCCGAACGGTTCGACAGGGCGATGGTGGAAGACCTGCCGGAGGCGGCGAGGCGCTATTTCGACTACACGATCACGCCCGGCACGCCGCTTTCCTCCATTGTCATGCTCGAGATGGAAGGCAAACTCGGGCTCGGCGACAAGGGCAATCCGGGCTATCGCGATTTTCGGGCGAGCCAGATTCTCGCACCGCCGCGTGGGTTCGTGTGGAGGCTCGACGCCGGCGCGATCGGAGGCTCCGACGGCCTGGAATCCAGCCGTTCCTGGACTCGCTTCTGGTTCATGGGCCTCGTCCCCGTAGTACGGGTTTCGGACGATAGCGACCATCTGCGTTCGGCGTTCGGCCGACTGGTGGCCGAAGCCGCGTTCTGGGCACCGGCAAGCCTGTTGCCCAGCGACGACGTGCGCTGGGAGGAGGCAGGACCGAAAACCGCTCGGGCCATCGTGTCGAACGGAAGCTTCGAGCAGGCCGTCGAGATCGGCATCGCGGCCGATGGCCGACCGACCGCCGTAACGATTCAGCGCTGGAGTTCGGCCAATCCCGAGGAAACCTACCGATTTCAACCGTTTGGAGGGTCCCTGTCCGGCTTCCGCGATTTCGGCGGTTATCGGATCCCGACACGCGTCGAGGGCGGCAACCACTTCGGAACGGACGCGTATTTTCCCTTCTTCAAGGCCAGAATCCGTTCGGCTCGCTTCGTGAACCTCGAAGCCGAATAGTTCATGCTTCGAGACTCGAACGCGGGCTGTTCGTAGTCGCAGCGAGCCCGGCCAACTGGAACGGGAATCACGCATTGGGCGGGCGAACACCGACAACCATGGTGATGAGCCAAACCGGCACGAGAACCATATAGGCCATCAGTGCGGGCTCCGCGAGCAAGGGCGCCGAGACGAGATTGCCCAGCCAGGCCATCGCCGTCGCGCCGCCCAGCACCCATGAAACCGCGCGAAATGCGCGCATCGTTCCATCAGCCGCGAAACCGATGAGGATCCACCAGAGAGCACCCAGCAGGAATTCGGCGCGCCCCCAGAGACCCACATTCACGACAGCGGAGATCGTTGTAAAGCTGTCGCGTAGAGCAATGCGTGCGGCTTCGTCAGGCGCCGATTGATAAAGCGCCGAGAGCGTGGGCCAGGCGACCGAGAGAGCGGCTGCACCGATAGCGCCGATGAGGCAATATCCGACACCGAACACAGTCGCGTAATTCATCACCGGATTGGCGCGCAGCCGCAGGTGAAGGAAAATCGCAATCGGAATCTGCAAGAGATAGAAGCCCAGCATATCGGCCAGCATGGCCCTCTCGAGCCAGAGTATCGCGGCCCCGTCGAGCTCGACCATTGCAGCGGGATGCTCAAGCAGAGCCGCATCGAAATCGACGCCTGTCAACAACAGCGGGTAAACGGCCAGGCACAAGGCGGCGGCCAGGAGCGCTGCCGCCCTGATAGGCATGAGCCCTACTCTATCTGTCATACTACCACATCCTTCCTTCTCTTCGCGACGCTTCACCCACGCACGGACAGTCACGACCTATTTTATCGATTTATATCTGTTTTACAAGGCCGTTGTCCGGGCAATACGAGTACATTCTGTCACAGATTGACGAAACGTATCATCATAGCTATCCCTTGATTCGATAATTATCGTGTTTGGGGAAGGTATGAATAATCAATCGGCACGCGGCCCCGCAATCGATCGCCGCAGCCTCCTGGCGAGCGGCGCACTAGCTGCGGTTGCGGTATCCGCCACCGGTGCGACCGATGCGGTCGCCCAAGGTGACCCGGAAATTCTCGACGTGGTCATCGTGGGTGCGGGGCTCGCAGGCCTGACCGCGGCTCGCGACCTCGACCGGGCAGGGAACAACTCCTTCGCGGTGCTCGAAGCACGGGACAGGGTTGGCGGCCGCGTCCTCAATCACAGGCTGGCCGGTGGACATTTCAGCGAGGCCGGGGGGCAATGGATCGGCCCTGGCCAAACGGCCATTGCCGACCTGGCCCGCGAGCTGGAAGTCGAGACTTTCGACTCGATTTACGACGGGCGTATGGTCTTCCGCTGGGGCTCCGATCGCGTCGCTTTCGAATCCGACGGTTCGATTGAAATCGAAGCGGGCTTGATGAAGCGACTGGACGCTCTTGCGGCGCAAGTGCCGCATGACCGGCCGTGGACGGCGCCCAACGCGCGCGAACTGGACCGCATGAGTATTGCGCAGTGGCTCGCGCGCCAGAACGTCGGTGGTCTCGATCTGCTCACGATGAAAATCGCCTCCGTGCTGACCGTCGGCAGCGGCATCGGGAATTGCTCGATGCTCTATTATCTCTCGATGCTGAACTTTGCCGGGGGCTTCCAGCGCCTCGAAGCACAGAAGGGCGGTGCACAGCAGACACGGTTCGTCGGCGGTTCGCAGGTCCTGGCCGACAAGATGGCGGACGAACTCGGGGCCAAGGTGCAGCTCGGAACCGCGGTGAAAGCGATCAGGAACTGGGACCGGGACATCGTCGAATTGGAAACGACGAAGGGGCGGCTGCGCGCCCGCCGCATCATCATGGCGCTGTCCCCGCCACTCTGCCGCAAGATCGCATTCGCCCCTGCGCTGCCCGATGCGCGCCGGGCCTTGCAGGATCGCTGGCCGGCGCATGCGCCCATGTGCAAGTCCGCGATGGCGTACAAACGCCCGTTCTGGTTCGACGAAGGCTATAACGGCCAAATCCTCTCCGCCGATGGGCCGCTGATCTGGGCCTACGACAATTCGCCTCCGCAGCAGGAGATCGGAGTCATCAACGCCTTCCTTCGCGTCGGGGAGGTCAGTCCGGATCACGAGACCGCCAAGCGGCAACTGACTAGGCTCTTTGCGGAGTCGCTGGACGACGACAGGTTCCTCGTGCCGACGGAGTTCCACCTGCACGACTGGGGGCAGGAGGAATGGAGCGTGAGTTGTGTGTCGCCCATGCCCCCGGGCCTCCTGACCAGCCCTCTCATGGCGGCGCTCGACGAGCCTTGTGGCCGGTTGTGCTGGTCGGGCACCGAAACCGGAGGCATCTGGAACGGCTATATGGACGGCGCCGTGCGGTCCGGCAGAAGAGCCGCGCTCGAGACGCTCCAGGCATTGAGGGCCGAGGCATGAAGCGCCGCACGGTCCTGATCGGAGCAGCCCTTGCCCTCGGTGTCGGCTATTTCGCCTATCCTCTGGTCGATACCTATCTCGCGGCCAATGCCATCGAACAGCGCATGGCAAGCGAGGCTCAAGCGATCGAGCGGCAGCCGATCCTGCAAGTCGCCGAAGGCTGCTTCGGCTGCCACGGCGATGGCGGGAAGAGCAAATCCGACATCTACCCCTCGATTGCCGGGCACCCGAAAAACTATGTCGCCGAACAACTGCGCGTCTACGCAGATGGCTCGAGAAGCTCCCCCATCATGCAGCCCCTGTCACTTTCTTTGAGCGATGCGGAAATCGACAGCCTTTCGAGCTGGTTCGCCGCTCAAGACGGGCCTGCCACGAAACTACAGTCGGTCCCCCAAGCGCTGGCCACCTGCACGGCATGCCATGGCGCGGGCCTAGAAGGCTCGGCCGATCCCGGCAATCCCGCACCGAGGCTCGCCGGCCAGGGCGCGGACTATGTCCGGGCGCAGCTTCTGCTTTTCAGAAGCGGTGAGCGCGCGGACCCCACAGGAGCAATGAATACCATCGCCGCGGTCATGGCCGAGAGCGACATAGACGAGGCGGCCAATGCTCTCGCCACCGCTAATCGGCGATGAAAACCGCCGAACCAGTCCCGTTTCAAGAAGAGGAGAATGCAATGAGCATCAATGCAATCAAGGTGATCAGAAAAGCCGATGGCGACTGGCTCGACCTGACCGGCAAGGTCCCGGGCGCGGAAGGAGTGAGTATCCGGATGCACGATGTCGACCAGGATACCGGACGGGTGGTCATGTCGGTTCGCTTCGAGCCCGACGCCAAGATGCCACGCCATTCGCATCACTGCACCGCCCTCGCCTACACCCTGTCCGGTCGCTGGGCCTATGACGATGGCAGCTATAGCGAGGGCGACCTCGTTCTCGAATCGGTGGGCAACAACCATCTGCCCTGGAGCGATATCGGAACCGAGATGCTGCTGGTCTTCGAATCGCCGAATGGGCAGTACCTGGACAACCAGTTGGAAGATGGCACGTGCTTCCATCTGGGAATGCCGTTTTTCAGCGCTGTCGCAGAGATGTCGGCCAGCGAGTGGGAGACGGCCGAAGTCCTCGGCCTGGTCGAAATGATCCCGGAAATGCGCGCGGCCTGAGCCAACATGCACCCTGGGCCTTCGTAGCAGCCATCAGTTCTTCGTATCTCGAAGGCCTCAAACCCGCGTCGGTCCAGGGTGCACAACTCAAGGCAAGCGCGCCGACAGCCGACGCGATCGCCAGAATACTCTTCGGAAGTCGCTTATCCGGCTTCACTGCGAAGGTGCAGGTTCCGCAGGCGAGTCCGGGGATATGCGGCGGTACGGCAAAGCCGTCGCCGATCCCGCATTGACCGCACGACGAGCATCATCATGCCGCTCCCGTGCGTCGGCGAGCCGTGCTTCTGGAAACAAACCGAGTGAAAGGCGCTTCTCGGAGCCGAGGAACCGATATTTGTAGTACCTGGAGCTGGGTTCGAACCGCTCGGTCGGACTCCGCGGTGCATGCTTCGGTCGTCGGACTACCCATAGTGCCGGTCGGAGGGCTTGAACGCCGGTATCTTTGCGGCCTTCGGGGATATCGGGGCATCGCCTTCTTTCTGGTCGCTATGCGCCCAACCATTGCGCCCAAAGCCGCCAGATTTGGGGGCACTTCATGGAACAAGCGAGATACCGGCTTCGGCCAATATGGCTGGAAAACCGCAGAAAATCACCGATTTGAGACGTTTGAGAAGAGGCAGTGGTGCGCTTACGGGACTCGAATTTCTCGTCTAAAACACTGATAAATTAGTGCGTTGAGCAAGTGCGATTTGTTCATGCCCCCTACCATGCCCCCACCATAATTTGTGGAAATGTGAGTCCGGGATTGTGACACGAACACGGTATTTTCGGGCCCCAGTATGCACCGGATTCGCCGACAGGGAACACGAAAACTCTGTCCCTGTCAGGTAATCCGGACGTCGCCTCATCGGCATCGATCCTGAAGCCATTCGTCGATCTCGTGCTCGATCCAGGCGACTGACCGACCACCTAAGCGAACCGACTTCGGGAACCTGCCCTCGTCCATCCAGCGATAAATCGTAGACCTACCTAGACCTGTCCGATGGAGCACTTCTCGAAGCCGAATGAAGCGCCGGATGGGCTGCTCGTTGGGTCCAGCTCCTCGCTGTTGTTGCTGAGCTTCAAACGGAAACTCGCGTTGATCTGAAAGCCTTTCGGGAAGCTCCGTCTGGTCCCGATTGGCCATTGTGAACGTGTAATCTCGTTGCATGATTCAAGCTCCTTGATGTTCAAAGAACCTGGCTCACCCTTCGAAAGGCGAGTGCCACTCTATGCCAGTGGTTGGGGTGTAGGAAACCGGAAATATTCTGATATTTCTCAGCGCCTTACAGCGATTTGGACCAGTTCGGCACACTCAAAAGAGGACTGTGCCGCCACTGGTCCAGAAGTGGACGCCGTCAATTTCCTTCGCGAATTCAGAAAGATATATGGCGGCACCGCTGCGTACGGTGTGCTGGGTCAAGCCCATTCTCAAGTGCGCGTCCGTGACCAGGAAATTTGCCTGATAGCCTCCCGCAGAAAATTGTTGTTTTTCAAGTGGGATAAGCAGCGTAGCGCGACAATCGAGCGCAGAGAGCTGGGATCGGTTCAAGCTGCCGATTGGTCCTAACATTCACCGTTCGTTCTGCAATGGGGACCAAATAGCCAACACGTGCAGAGCAGGTGTTGGAGTCCCTGGCTGCATCCTCAATCTGACCATCAGACTGATTGACATTAGAACACAAAGGGAACAAAAGGCATACTTGTAACCCGTAGCGTTACAGGGCAATAGATTCCAAAAGGGGATACCAAATGGGTACTGCGACACAGTTTAGAACGGAGCATCCCAGGCACCCTGGACGGTTCTTGAAAATCAAGTTGATTGACGAGCGTGGGATATCCGTCACGGAGGCAGCAAAGGCTCTAGGCGTCGCGCGTCCTTCGCTATCCAAACTCATCAACCAACGAGTTCATTTGTCTCCAGAGATGGCAGTTCGGTTGGAGAAGGCATTCGGATTTCCATTGGAAGCGATGATGCAGATGCAGACTGCATTTGACATCGCCGAAGCTCGCAGGAATAACAGAGAAATTGAGGTCAAGCCGTTCCAATTTGGCGGAACCACTTCGGTGGGCCAAAGCGCAAATCGGGAGGCGGTCCGATGACTGATCTCTCCATCTCCCTTGCCTCAGAGAAAGAACTGATTGCGGCAACCTTGCAACTCGGCGCACTCGATGTCGGGCATGGGTTATCCGAGGCTGAAAAGGAGCTTGCTGCAAGGTCTGAGAAGCACCGTGTTTCCTCAAAAAAGGTGGCTTTGCTACGGGATTCAATTCTCAGCGGAAATGACCCGCTAGGAGAGGAGTTTTCGTCAATTCGATCTGCGGAGACGCGTCGGTCCAACGGGGCAACGTACACTCCTGAGAGCATTGTTCAGTCGATGGTGCAGTGGGCCTCGAATAACTCGAATCCAGAGCGCGTTGTCGATCCAGGGGTTGGCTCGGGTCGCTTCCTCTCAGCCGCCGGGCGTGCTTTCCCAAATGCTCAGCTTGTCGGCATTGATGTAGACCCGGTCGCGACCCTGATGGCCCGTGCCAACCTGTCTGTAAATGGGTGTGCAGAGCGGGCGCATATCATACTCGGGGACTTCCGAAACTTCACCGAGAAGACTGCTGGACAGACACTGTACATCGGCAATCCACCATACGTCAGGCATCATCAGATCGATGCTGTGTGGAAGGATTGGCTCGCGCAAAGAGCGGCAGAATTGAAACTGCCGGCGAGCAAACTCGCTGGGCTCCACGTGTACTTTTTCCTCGCGACAGCACTCGAAGCCGAGAAGAAGGACGTAGGGGCATTCGTTACAGCTTCCGAGTGGCTTGACGTGAACTACGGCTCGCTCGTTCGGTCGCTGATCCTCGGCGAACTCGGCGGGAAGAACATTACCGTAATCGAACCGACCGCGCAGCCGTTTCCCGATGCTGCCACGACCGCAGCGATCACAACCTTCGAGATTGGTGCGGAACCCAAGACTATTAGCTTTCAGAGAGTAGATGACCTCGCAAGTCTGGGTAAGCTCGGAAGTGGTCGACGCATTCGGCGAGACCGTCTCGCTACCGAAAAGCGGTGGTCACATCTGACGCGGACAGCGGAACGTCCACCCGAGGGATACATCGAGCTAGGAGAACTGTGCCGGGTTCATCGCGGCACTGTTACCGGGGCAAACGGCGTATGGATCGCCGGAGAGCATAGTGCTGGTTTGCCTGACTCGGTGCTTTTCCCAACCATCACGCGCGCTCGCGAGGTCTTCAATTCCGGCGGCTTGTTGAAAGATGCCAACTTGCTCAGGCAAGCCATCGATCTGCCAGCTGACCTAGATGAACTTTCTGCCTCAGACCGTAAGCGCGTTGAAAGCTTCCTGAAGGTAGCAAAATCGATGGGTGCACATAGCGGGTATGTCGCACGCAATAGAAAGGCTTGGTGGTCAATTGGGCTTCGCGAAGCGGCCCCGATCATATCGACATATATGGCCCGACGCCCTCCTGGCTTTGCCCTAAACAAAGCCGGAGCAAGGCATATCAATATCGCTCATGGGTTGTATCCTCGTGACCCGATGAACGAAAAGTTGAAGCGCGCCTTGGTCTCCTATCTGCAGCACAACATCTCGCAAAAGTCGGGACGGACTTACGCGGGTGGTCTAACCAAATTTGAGCCTCGCGAAATGGAACGGGTGATTGTGCCGAGCCCGGAGTTGCTCACAAGCGGAGTATGCCTGTGATTGATCCGCCGCTTTGGACCGACGAAGAATTAGAGGTAGAAAGGGAAAAGGCAATCGCGGCTTTTTGCACCGAACGTCTCGAAGAACCTCTGGAAGACTATCTCGACGCTTTCGACGAGTATCAGGGGCATATCGAGGAGATACTCGAGACCACCGTCGACCTTTCTCGTCTTGAGGATACGGCACTCGATGTTTTGGGCGATCCAAATTTGCTTGAGGCGTTCAGGTATCTCGCAGGTCCTCCGATTTCTCAGGACGATTTGAAGACCCTTTCGGATGCACAATCGCTCACGAAAGGACATCTTGCGGCCACACCGGCACTGGTCCAGCGCGTAATAGCTGTAGTCCGCCAAGTGCTTGACCGTCGGCGCTTCGCTTGGGTCGTTGAAGATCGTGAACCGACCGAGGCTGAGCGCAATGCAGCCGTGCTTGCCTCGGCGGCGTTGATGGCTGCGAGTCGAGCTCAGACAAAGCGTCGGACATCTGGCAAAGATCGTCAGGAAGGCGCGGTGAAGGATGCACTCTTGAAGCTCGGTTTCGAAGAGGTGGAACCGCGAAAGATCACAACGATCGCACTGGCACCCGAGCCAGGACAATTCTGCGGCGAAAGTGTGCTCGGCAACCGCAAAGGCGATATCATCGTGCGACTTTGGGACCATCGCGTGATGCCCATAGAGTGTAAGGTGTCAAACTCATCAACCAACTCGGTCAAGCGGTTGAACAATGATGCTGCGGTGAAAGCTACGAGCTGGAAAACGGACTTTGGCCTGCGGCAGGTCGTGCCAAGTGCGGTCCTCAGCGGCGTCTACAAGCTGCACAATCTGTTGGATGCGCAGGAGCGCGGCCTGACCATCTTCTGGGCGCACGATCTGGAGCCATTGACGGAATGGATCGCCAGCTCAAAGAAGTGACGAGCATCAATGACTAAAGGCGGTCATCTTGCTCTTTAGTCGTCGAAGCATTCAAGCACGTCTGGACGCAATCCGGCCCTGCACTCCGAGCGAGTGGCATGCGGACTTGGTACGCCGATTAAATCAGCCAAATCGCGATAGGCTGGCAGCCGTTTATGAGCTCATGGTCGTAAACGGCCTCAATCAAGTCGGGTCCGTAACTGTTGAAGCCGAGCAGGTGAACGGCAAGAAACCCGATATCGAGTACGAAGGCCAAGGCATATCGTTTGTAGCAGACGTGACTACCGTATCAGACGCCGGGCTCGACAAGAGAAATCCACATGAAGACCTGAGCAATCTGGTTGAAAGTCTGAAAACCAAACTCGGGATGCCCATAGGCGGAGTGGATATCCGAATAGGATCGAGGCGAGAGCGAAAGGATCGAGGCGAGCAAACGACCTTGCAGATGCCCAATCGTTCAAGCCTGGGCCAATTCTTCAAAACAGCTATCGAGCCTGAGATAAGGCAACAGCACCGTTCTGGGCAGTGTCCGATCCGCGTAGACATTGTGGACGAGGACACTGAAATTTCGGTCAGTATTGATCCGGCCAAAAGCCCCTACAGTAGCGGAGGCTATGCCTCTTATGACCGACCAAGCATCAAGAATCGGAACCCCTATTACAAGGCGCTGAGGTCGAAGATTGCGCAGTTGAAGGGGGTGGATGCCGTAACCGGGATTATCATCTGCGATGCAGATTGCGCCACTATGGCGGATGGTGGCTTCGGCAATCGCGTCGATCTCATGGATACTCTGACGCGCGATTTCTTGAGGCAGAACAGTTCGGTCGACTTTGTTTTGGCAATTAGCGTCCGGGAAGAGAGACGTGGCTGGCATCCCGCCGAGGGCTACGACCGGCAAATGTTTGCAATGCTGCGCACGCAAGACGCTTTAAAGATTGCTGGTGATCTCGACACGACCTTTCGTTCGATGATGCGACACTTCCCTTATCCCCGAGACATGCCAGTCAATGCTGCACGAAGGGCGATCGAAGCAGATTATGGATGGGGGCACCATGGAGGCTGCAAAATGTCAGGCGATAATATCAGATTGAGCTCTCGCATGATTATGGAGGTTCTCACTGGCCAAATCAGTGTGGATCGTATGTCAGAACTTCAACGTGGCAATCCATTCAAACTGCCGTTCGCGAACGGGAGGCTTCCGACAAAGATTGAGGTGATTCCTGGCGGCGAGGACGATAACGATGATTGGATCGAATTCACGTTCGGCGGCTCCGATCCAGCCATAACACCCTTTAGGTAGCACCATTCTATGATCTCAGATCGCTTCGAAACTCTAGCCCAAGCGTTTCGAGTTTTTGCCGAACAGCATCTTCGCTTTCGCCAACTTTTTCTGATCGATGCACCCGAAGCCGTCGGCAATCTAGACCACGCAATCGATGGGATTCTGAATGCATTCCATGGCCTTTATGACGCGGTGAAATTGGAAGCGCCGGAAGCTTTCAATTTCTACGATGACCCCTTGTGCGCATTTGTCTTGCGACTGAGAAACGCTCGACACCATAACCAAGCCAACGGGCTTCGAAGCGTTTATCGACGGGCTAGAGCCGAAGAGCATCCCAGAGACTATCTGCTGATCAATTTCGAAGCAGGTGAAAGCGAAGATGGTGGAAGTTTCGCTGAACACTATGTCAGCTGGTCTGACATCCGCGCAATTCTAGATTTGCAATCAGCCAAGTACGCGGATTCTGTTGCTGCGGGGCGTGAAGCCATTGCTGCGGACCGCTTCGAGGATTGGTGTCTTGCTCACGGCTACGAAGTGGACCGTATGTTTGCCAATTTGATCCCGATCCTGTCAGCGGCATGCTCTCGCTGTACTGGGGCGATCTCTCAATACATTGAACCAGAAAGCGTCGAGGCAGAAGCATTCTTGAATATATTTCAGAACGTCGAACCAGCGGAATTTGATCGTCAGGAGTACATTGAACTTACAAGCGCTGTGTTTTGGCCCACTTGAAGCCGACACGTGCAAAAGATCAATCCTGCGCCCCAATCGCCTGTGGCCGATTGAGGAATAGCACCACACCTTCTCCGTGGCCGAGATGGCCTTCGACTATCCGTGCGCGAACGGACCGCCATGCTTCGTAGATCGCCTTTTGATACTCCGGAGGAACTACAAGGTTCGCCGTGACGGTGTCGAGGAATGGTGACCTTGCCTGCAGGCCTAGATATCGCAAATGCCAAAACATGTCTGTCGCATAGACGGCGTGATCCATGATGGCTCGCGCCCGATCAGGACTTGAGCTGAAACTGGTCTTCTGCGCGACATCGGGTAGATTCAAGACACTCAAAATCCGATTGATCGTCATGCGCATCCGGATTCCAGGGTGTGGATGAGTACCGCAAGGTACTTCATCCGGCGCACTAGCCGAGTTGCCGTAAAACCGTCGGAACATGCTCATCAAACCTGCCGCCAGGCACCAAAGCCGCGCTTCGTCCAAACCATGGATGCTTTCTACCATCGTCAAACAGGTAGTCGCCTCGTAGTCGGCGGCAAACTCGAAAGCGTGACGCAATGCGGCGTCACGGCCTTGCAGCTTTGGCCCAAGCGGAACTTCGTCAATTATGCCCTCATCGTTGCTCAACAGTTCAGGCGAACCCTCAGACTTTGCGATGTCTCCATGCATTTGTAGGAGGTGCGCCTGCTCATGCAGAAAGAGCCAGCACGTCATCATTCGGATGATCTCAAGCTTTGCGTCCTGTGCGCTTAATCCCGCAGGCAGGACATCTTCGCGCCTATTTCCGTAACCTAGAAGGTCGAAGACAGGGTCGAACTTCTTATCGATCAGAACGCGCTTGCAGGTTTGTGGGAGGACGAAGGCGTCACGATAAATTTCGATCGCGGTGCCGTAGCTTAAGCGTATTTCATGATCTCCAGAGTTGGCAACATAAGCTCCAGCGCGAAATTCTTCGCTTGGCATCCATCGTACGCGAAGCGTGCAGTCCCGATTGGCGTAGTGTGGATCAGAATAGATCGTCTTGGCCTGAGCGGTCGTGAGCTCAGCCACGTGGGTAATGACCGGCTTATTTAGAAACTGCTCCTCTGCGTCTCGATCAAATTGCAATGGCACTTTTACCTCTAAGCGCAGCGGTTCGAGAAAATGCTATTAAGCCCATCATTTGACCGACATACAACAAGCAAAGGAAACGCATTAGAAGCTCGGATCGAGAAGGTTCTCAATGCCATTCCCGATCTGCTGCGCCGCCTCAATCAAATGACCGTCATCCAGGTGAGCATACCGGGCCGTGGTCTGAACATTAGCGTGCCCGAGAAGACGCCCGATCATCGGCAATGTCTCTTTGTTCATCGCCGCGTGGCTCGCGAAGGTATGGCGCAAGTCGTGGATGCGAACGCCGGGTAGTCCGGCTTCTTCTCTGAGCCTGCGCCAGAAACCATTCACGCATCGAAGGGGCTTGCGATAGCGGTAGTTCCAAAACGGGTATGGAATCCTCTCGAAGCGCGGTAGCGCGGCGATCACTTCGCGGGCTGCTGAGCCAAGCCAAACCGTTCGTGGGCCGGTCTTGCTGTCGCGCAGGTGGAGCCGATTGCCCTTGATGTCAGTCCATTGAAGCGTGAGGATTTCGCTCTTGCGACAACCAGTCAGCAACAGGAGCGTGGTGGCTGCGCCCGCGCATTGCTTCGTGCGGTCGTTCGATGATCGAAGCTTCGCAAGTTCAGCACCCAAGCGGGCAAGTTCTACATTGGTAAGGAAGCGCTCGCATTGACGCTTGCGGTTGGGCCGGACAGAGCGGCACGGGTTGGTGTTTTCGAGCCGGTAGCCCCATTCCTCCGCCTTGTTCAGCATGTGCTTGAGGATTTCGAAGGTCCGGTTCGATGCTCCTGGCCCGGTCCGATTGTTGAGGTCCGCAAACCAACTCGTGATGTGGCCCTCGTTCAGTTCGTCGATGTAGACGCCAGCAAAGGCGTCATCGAGATAGCGGCGGCGGTAGCCGGTGTGCGTTTCGAGGGTCGACGCTTTCCAGCGTGGTGCCCAACGATCCCAATACTCGGTTACGAAGTCGGCGAAGCTCGGCGCGGACCGGATGCGTTGGCGTTCGGTCGCCGGATCCCGACCGACCTGCGCGTAGGCGATGACTCGACGCGCGACCATCTGGGCCTGATAGCGGGTTAGGACCGATGCAGGCCCGATTGTGACCGTGCGCATACGACCTGCCATGCGTGTCTGGACGATGTAGACGTTGCGACCGCTCGGATAGTGGCGGATGCCGAAACCGTGCTCCACACCAAGCCAGGTTGTGGTCCGCGCCTTTCCTTTCGGGACGAGCTTGAAGTTGACGGTTGCGCCGACCTCAGCAAGTGCCTCCTCCACGATCCGCTTGAGACTGGCGGCAGTCATGGCCTGAGACCAATCGCTTGCGCCAACGAGCCGGAAACTCGCTCAGCGGCTTCGCCGATCACGTCGTCGGACAAATGGGCATACTTGGCGGTTGTCTCAACCAGCTTGTGGCCCAGCAGCTTACCGATGGTCGATAGCGGCACGTTGTCCATGATTGCGGTCGAAGCGAAGCTGTGGCGCAGGTCATGGATACGAACGTCGGGCAAAGCGCAGCGCCGCCGAAAATCGTACCACCAGGTATCGAAGTTCAGCGGGCGTTGTCCGCTCCGGTTCGGGAACACCAGCTCGCTGTCCTCGCGCCTCTCGATCCCTGCGAGGGCATCCTGGGCCTGTGAATTGAGCCAGATCACTTTGGGACCGGTCTTGCTGTCCGGCAGCACCAATCGGGGCGGCTTCACCCACTCCCAGCGCAGATTCTTGATCTCGCCAACGCGCGCGCCAGTGAACAAGAGTAGCCGAGCAATTGCGACCTCTGCTGGTCGGTCTTCCTCAGCCTCACGCAATGCCGCTCCGATCCGGCGATACTCGGCTGGCGTCAGATAGCGCTCGACGCTTTGCCGCTTGTAGCGCGGCATCCCTCGGCAGGGGTTCGAACCTGGCCGACGCATTTTAAGCGCTTCGGCGTATTTGAACAGCGCGGACAGCACGGGCACGGCGCGGTTGAACTTCTCCTCGATCTCTCCCGCGCATCCATCGCGCCAGCGGTGGATGTCTGGCGGGAGGATATCCGCTACGCGCGTGTCGCCAAACGTAGGCTTGATATCGAGCCGCCACGCATCCCAGTTTCGCTTGGTGGTCGAGGGCTTCCAGACGCGGGATAGATCATCCCAATAGGCGTCAACGAAATCGGTCATCGTCGGCGTGGCCTTGACCACTGCGCGCTTGGGCAAACCATCAAGCGCGGCTTCGGCAAGGATGCGACGGGCCTGCGCCCTCGCCAGCCCCGCCTCAAGCTCATCGGTTCGACCAAGGGTGATGCGGCGATGTTTTCCGCGATGGCGCAAGCGAACGAACCAAAAGTAGTTGCCGCTCGGCCTTACGCGCAACCCGAAGCCCGCAAGCTCGGTGTCCCAGATGCAGTATTCGCGTTCGCGCTGCGGCAGTTTGCGGCGGGCGAAATTGCCATCGAGTAGTGCCCGGCGTGCGGGCTTTCGCCGCTTGGGGACCATATGGCAGTCCCCTTTACCCGAACTGCCCTCAAATGTCGCCAGATTCCCGTCATTTGCGGGGACCGGGCGGCATTCAACAGCGCCCTCTCTGCCAAGCGCCTTGAGCGTTTCACGCACTGATTTTATTGCACTTTTTCCCAAAACACAGCAGTGCTACTGCGTCCGGTGTGCACGAAGTTGTTCCCCATATGTGCATGGTCTGATCCACCACTACTCCGACCGTTCCGTGACGGCAAAGGCACTGGTTTCACTCGGGTTTCCTAGCCCAAACCGGGCTGGAGGGGAAGAGACTAGAACGCGAGTTTGTTCTCATTCGGGAGCATTTTGGTAACAAATAGCCATTTTCAAAAGCCAAACTGCGCACGACTTCCATCGTCCAAAACCGCCCCGAACAGAGTGCTGTCTTGCCGAATTATTCGGGCATCGATCCAATCTTTGCGGACATGAAAAAAGGACAGGAGCCGTACCCGGCCCCTGCCCTGATCCTACGGTCAGAACTCGTCTGACATCGCACCGTGCACCGTATGCACTACGCGCGCTGCAAGGTGCTCCGGAAGTGCATTGTAGTCTCCCTCGTCCAGAGCAAAATATCCAAGTTCCCGGTCCTCAACGATGTGCTGATCGAAGAAGCTGTGCAGCGCCCTATGCTCTGCCACAGCCAGTGCGGCAAAGTAGCGATCCGAAGTCGAAGTGGATTGAAATTGCGTAGCCATAATATCCTCCTGATGTCTGCCGTTGACGGCAGAAGGAGGACGGATGGGCGTGCGGCCGGCGGGTCAGGGATCGCCCCAAAAGGGCGACCGCGAAGCGGCGGTAGGGGCAACGATTTTGTCGGACCGTAGCGTGAGCGAAGGGGAGGCAAAATGGTGGGATCCCGCCGTCCTTGACGCGCCTGTTGCACGCCCATCAGAATGGGAGAACGTGAGCCAGGCCCCCTCCCCGCCAGAGAGTTTGAACAACGTGAGAAGGGGCGCTGTCTGGTCCGGACAGCGCCCTTCTGAGCCGGACCAATGATGATGGAAATCAGTCGATCTCGGGAGCATCCTTGTTGTCGTCGTTCTCACCGGAGCCGTTGCCGCGGGAGAGGAAGTCGACCTTGCCGGCGAGGATCTCGGTGCCGTAGCGCGTGACCCCGTCCTTGTCCTCCCACTGGGTGTAGTGGATGCGACCCTGGACCGATACCAGCTGGCCCTTGGAGCAGTACTGGCCGACGGTCTTGGCTAGCTGCGAGAAGCAGGTCACCCGGTGGAATTCGCTTTCCTTGGCGGTGTAGCCGTTCTCGTCCTTGTAGGTCTTGCCGTCCTTGTCGCGCGCGAGGCGATCGGTGACGACGGTGATCCCGGTGACATTGGTGCCGCCCTTGGTCTCGCGGGTATCGGGATCGCGGGCGATGCGGCCGGTGAGGATTGCGATATTGGTCATGGTGTAAGTCCTTCAGTTCCTCAAACCGGAGACCATCTCCGGCTTGCGAACATCTAGAAGAAGCAGGGCATGGGAGGACTGCACCGCAGGCCAACAGACATCGTCTGCGGGCCGAAGGGAAACCTTTTCATGACGGGTGGTGCGGGCAGGCAGCGCCCAAGCGATTGCAGCAAAAGTGGGAACCGGTTTTGCGTCCGCAATCGCACAGGGAGACGCTGCCAACACGGCCGTCAAAGGAACGGGTTGCGGCTACTCAGCTGACCTGATTCAGGACTGTTCGCGAAGAAAGCCGGATGGGTATCGGGTGTGGGTCTGAAGGCTCGCGTGACCTCGCTGCAATCAACCTACACCATCGCCTTCCGATGCCGCCAGGAGATCCATGATGTTGCGAGCTGCTTCCCGGTCTTCCTCGTTCTCGAACGCCACGTCGAGGTCGGGGGCAGACCCGAACATGTGCAGGAACGACCACAGTGCAAACCGCTTGCTTCTAGGCTTTTTAGGAATTCGATGACCTAAGCTCCAAGCTAACGAAGCGGGATTAGAGTACGCGGAATAAAGGCGCTACAACGACCGCAAACGGCAACGAGTTGCCTCGTCGGCTCTTACGCTGCGACCACTCTTGTTCCCCGCGAAGTCTCAAGCTGCGAAACGTCGGTCAGAAGTCGAAAATGAGACCAAAATAGAAGACTCGGGGCCCAAAGAATGATCTTTGCTCCTGCGAGAAATCCGGCGAGTATATTGCTCGAGCCTCGTTGCTGCTATCGAGAGCGTTGGTGATTGCCAAAATGCCTATGGGCTTAGTTTCTCCGGGCCAAAGTCCCAGCACGTGCGAAAAATTGAAGTCAAGACTGACAAAATCGGACAATCTCTCGCCGTTGATATCGCTGCTGAAGATTGGTTCAACTCCCCGCCCAGGATCGTTTTGCGCGCCGATCACTCGCGTAAACACCGCACCGCTTCTCATAGTGAGAGCGCCCGTTATACTGGAGGATCGGTTTGGTCTGGCCTTAAGGATAGCGCGCAACTGATATCCCAAATCATTGTCCCCGACCGCTCCACCCGAACGATGATCGGACGACGCAAATCGAAGCGACAGGTCCAACCAGTTCGCTAGGCGCGCGTCGAGTTCTGCATCGAAGCCGAGAATGTCGACCTCGGCGCCATCGAAGCTATCCGTCTTCGCATAGGCTCCCGCAGCAACTCTCAGTCCGTCACCATCGAAGAGATAATCCAGAGATACCTGCTGACTGGTCGAAGCGAACAATGGTTGCACACCGCCAAGTTCAGGCGGGACCACCGCACTATACTGGCCAGCCCCGAAAATCAATCTGTGCCGCCTGTCATCAGACGTGAAGGTGAGGCCAAGCGAATAAACTGCGTCTTGTCCGGCATCATCGACAAGAAATTGGCGAGTGCCCAATTGCATGGTCAGATTGTCACTCAGGCGGCTTGTGAGAAACGCATAGGCTGCAAGATAGTCAGGGTTCTGCCGTTCAACCGTCGAAATTGGCGACGACAATGCGGCATCGCCGAAGCCAAAGTTCGCAGCACTCTCGGAGCGCAGATCGAAACGCTCGTATGCCAGTCCTGCACGGTAGTCGAGTTCGGGGCCGAGCAGATCACCGGCAAGGTCGACATTAGCATATGTGTATCGGTTGCGAGCCAATGTCAGCGTACCTTCAAAGGCGAAATCATTGGTGGTGTACGTGAATGCTCCGTCCAGTTTCAGCCGTTCGCTGCCAATCGGTGTCTCCCAGCCGATCACCCCGTAAGCACGTAGCCGATCATTGGTGGACTGCCCAGATTGATTGAGAATACGCAGCGGGAATTCACCGTCCTCCAAGTCGAGGGCCGCGAATAGTGTGACTTCGCCGCCATTCTCTATCGGCAAACTAATCGTCGCGCCGAGAGATTGTGTGCTCGATGAGGTGATGATATCGGCAAGTTCTGGATTGATTTCGATGAGGGGGGCAACATCTTCAATGCTTGCATAGAGCTGCGCGGTGCCGTCTTTGAGAACGGGCTGTGAGCTTGTTACCTTAATACCCGATAGCCCAACTAACACGGACGTCGTTTCGGATGCATCGTACTGAGGAAGTGCCCGCAATGCACCTGCGGCCGAATTGGCGAGATATGTCGGCGGGTTCGTCGGATAGGCCTCGACATTGCTGAGGATTCGCGGGTCGAAGATCGAAAACAAACGAGTGGTTTGATCGACCGAATTACCGCGCACCACTTCATAGAGCGGTACATCATTGAAGTAGGTCCGACTCAAGCCCACAGCGCCGCCACGAAGCTGCAGGTCGGCCGAGTTATTGACGTTGGTCGAGATGGCCAGACCCGAAACCGCCAGCAGGACATCAGCAGAAGCCAATGGATCGCTGACAATATCGAGCGTTGTGAGTTCACGGTTCGCAAAAGGCCGAGATCGGGCTCTTGCGGTGACAATGATCGAATTGTCCTCGGTCGCAGTGCCGTCGGTTGCCCGGTCCAGAATTAGCCTCGCATCGCGAGCCTCGAATTCAGCGAAGTCGACCGACAACGATTGGAAACCAATCAAGCTAACCGTCACAAGGGTCGGCTCACCGGCAGCATCGCGAGGCACCACAAACGTGCCACTTTCGTCGGTCAATGCGAAGATTGCTTCAGCCTCAAAAGTGATTTCGACTTCTGCAAAGGCGAGCGGCTTTTCGTCTGAGTCGACAACTATTCCGCAAACTTGGTCTTCAGGACAATCCTCTGCCGCCCGTGCATATTGCGGCACCGAAAGCAGGCTGAGGCCCCAAAGCACACGTGCTATCATTGAGCCTTTTTCATTCTGATCAATTCACGTAGCGCGACGCTGTCAGGATACATCTCAAGCGCGCTTACCAACCTGGTGTCAGCTTCTTCGGCTCGTGAGGTCGTGTAGAGAATTTGTATCAGCAGTGCCTGTGCTTGATCGCGTCCCCAAGATGGCTTTAGCCGCCCGCTTGCTTCGTTCGGAAGCTCCAATCCTTCACGCAGTGCGGCTTCAGCTTTAGTACGACCACCATACTCTGGGGGAGTGTTCCAATCGGCAATGGCCAGCGCGTAGTATGACCGGATTGTTGGCCCTTGTCTCATACCCGCATCTAGATGCTGCTGTGATATTTGGGCATCGCGCAGCACGTCCTGCGGCGGCACAAACATCAGTTGCAGCCCAGTAACTAAGGACCGCAGAGTTTCAACCTCTCCGTCCTCGATCTTCAATTGGGAGAGCGCGGCCGACGCTTGCGAAAGCGCTTGTTCAGTCGCTTCCATGTCCTGTGTGCGCAAATGGGCAATGGACTCTTGATACAATGCGTAAGAGAGCCAGTAGGTGCGATAATTCTCGAGTGACACGACCCCTCTTGTGTCGAGTCTGCGCAGATCGCTCTCGATTTGTTCAAATATGCCGAAATCGTTGTCAGTCAAAGCAAGAAGTGCGGCTTCGTCCACTCTTACCTCGATATCGCGCAATATCTCCACCGGATCGACTGCCGGTGCTTCGACAGCAGAATTCTGCGCCATAATTGCGGGCGTAGCGGAACTGGCAACGACAGGTATCGACGCAGCGAGTAAGACCCTGAACGTCATTCTATCTCTCCTATTGAGGATTCGCCTCTTCACTGTGCCGATTGAGCCAGGCGGTGAATATCTTCGCGTCATGCTCCAACGAGGCAAAGCTCGCCTTTGGAATGAAGCGAGAGTTCGCGTTTTGCTGAACCGCTTCCGTGAGCGCGATGTCTTCCTTGAGCGTGCGTGCCCAGAACCCTACCATGTTTGCTTTCTGATCCTCATCGAGACTGGTGTCCTGATGAACGAGCCAAGTCACTGTGATATCGGTACGATCATCTCCAACTGGGTCGAAGGTAAACACTACAAGCTGATCCGGCAGGACTGTGAAGTGCGTAAGTGGACCGACAAAACCATAAACGAAAGCGCGATCTCCCGCCGGCAATCCACCAAGAGGCTTTCCGATAAGATTTCCATCCACCGTTTCGGAATCGGTCGAGAGGGTCGATGTTCGCGCAGCTCTGAGTACTGGACTCAGAGATGACGGTTCGATCGCCATGACCGGTTTGCCGTGGTCGATCGCACGGAGCTGAGTCGCCTTGTCAAGCTGACCAATCTTCCATCCTTCGCCATTTTCGGCGAAGTCGATAAAGGCTTCACTGCGTCTCAACAATTCGTGAGCACCGTAACAATGGTAGCACTCGACAAAGTTCTGCACGAACAGCGGCCATGCAGCGTGTGCGGAGAAAACCAACCTCTCAGCCACCTTCAGCGTTTCAAGCCCAAAAGGGCCGAGTGAGCCGAAGACCTGATCCAGCGCTGTTCCAAAGTCTTCGCGCTGCTGCGCATCGAACGCCAGAAAAATCAACCCTGAATGCTCAAGCAAATCAATTCGAGGTAGTCTTGCCGAACTCTGCCGCGGCATAAGACGCGCATAGGTCAGGCAACCGGCTGCGTCGTACTCCCAACCATGATAGGGGCATCGAATGGCGTTGGCATCTCCTTCTTCACTCGTTGCGAGACGGGAACCGCGGTGAAGGCAAACATCGGCAAAGGCGGTAAGCTTTCCTCTGTCATCTCGTGCGATTAGAATGCTCTCGTTCTGCAGTGATACGCGCCGGAAACGACCTTGGCGGATTTCATTCGCATGGGCCACGCAACTGTATTGGCGGGCAAGCAGGTCTGAATGAGCACCATTGTGAGAGTGGCGCTGCGGTTCTTGCTGGCCGGGCGTAACACTGCTCGCCAAACTAGCCATCTTCCGAAATCTTGAACAGTTTTGCGGACACCAAGTATGCGATGACACCGGTTGCGATTAGACCAACCCAGACAAAGATGTCGCCTATTGTGAGAACCGCGGCACCATTTTCGAAGATGGTACGGATGTTGTCGACAAAAAGGTAAACTGGAGAAAGCTTGGCAGTCGCCGCCACTGAGTCCGGCAATACGCTCAAAGGTACGACCAGATCCGACAAGAAAAGGATTGGCAAGTTCAGCAGATTGACGACTGCTGCCGCAGTCATGGGCTTCGTCAGGACGCTCGCCAGCAAAAGTCCCAGCGCCAAAAACGCAAATGTCCCGGCGACTAATGAGACGATCAGAGCAATTGCTGTCGGCGCGTTCCAGATGGCCTCTGCGCCGTAAAGCCAACCAAAGCCGTAAAGCAAGAACATAGAGAAAAGGATGATCACGACAGCGCGTGAGACAGTAAAGGCGATGAGATATCGAAGTTTACCAAGCGGCCAATATGCGAGCCATTTCAGGCGACCAGCAGCGCGGTTCGCAACAAGCACGGGGGTAAAACCGAACAGTGCCAGACTAACTACCGAAAGCGCTACAATACCTGATACGAGGAATAGTCGATAGTCTTCGGAACCTTCGCTTTGCGCCCCAGAGGCATCAGGGGACAGGCCAGGCACGTCCGTTGCATCGGTTCCAGACTCCGCCGCAAGCGCGAGGCGTACAGACGATAGTGTTTCCTGACTCACCGATCCCCCCACTTCGATGGAGCCGTCGGTCTCCGATTTGAGAATCACTTCCGCGCCCTCGTCGTCGGCGGCGCGTTCGATAGTCCAGCCACTTTCCTCCAGCAATTTGGCAGCGCCTTCGAACCTCGCTTCCGCTACGCTGTCTTGGCTGAAAACCGAGAAAGACATTACCGACGATCCACCGAACACAAAGGCGAGGATCAGCAACAGGACGATCGGATATACGAAGGTCCAGAACAAAGAGACCGGCTGTCGGATAAACGAATTGTATTCGACCAATGTGGCTGTCTTGAGTGCGCTCATTGGTCCGTCTCCTGCATTCCAAAAAGCACTAGATCCTCAGCGCCGGTTTCGGAGGCCGTGTAGCTAAGCCTCCGTTCGTCCTGAAGTCTCGGCAACAACTCCCGCTCGAATTGATCGTCGCCGAAGACATGGATTGTATGCCGTTCACCATCGAACGTCTCGCGCACCACGGAACCGCTGGGGATAGCCTTCTTGATCGACTTGTGCTGATCGACGGTGAGGTGCTTAAGAACTAGGTGCCTGGGGCCGAGCCGAGCGGAGATCAACGCATCAAGCGGTCCATCGCCTACGATCTTGCCCTGGTTTAACCAGACAACGCGTTCAGCGAGGCGCGCATCGGCATCGGTGTGGGTGACGATGACACAGGTCCGCTGGGAGCTTCGCCAGTCCGTTTCTCCAAGGTGCTTTCGAAATGCCGCCGCCGCACTTGCATCCAGCCCGGAGGTGGGCTCATCGAGTATCGAAAGGCGTGGCCGACTGGCCAAAGCAAGATAGATCCCAACCCGTTGGCGCTGGCCGGTCGAGCAATGCTCGAAGGTCTTCTTCTTCAACTCGTCAATGCCGAGTGTTTCGCGAAGATTGACTTCTACATGGTCATAAAGGCTGGCATGCAGAGCGAGTATTTCGCCGACAAGCATGCTCGGTTCAAAGCTGGCGGACTGAAGGTATACACCCAGCTCTTTCCGAACCAGAGTATCCAGGTTCCGGCCCCGGAATTTCGCATCACCCGATTTGGCCTTTCGCAATCCGAGGATAGCTTCGAGGAGACTTGTCTTACCCGAGCCATTCGCGCCGATAATAGCGACGATCGAACCTTGCTCGATCGAAAGCTCCGGTACGTTCAGGACGAACCCGTCGGACCCAAGGAGCGTAAGGCTATTTACCACCAGCGCGCTTGTGGGTTCAGGTAGCACGATCTTCTGGCTACTATTCACAAATGCGCTCCTTCAAACTTGCAAAAGCGCGGCCGAAAACCTCGTCATTCCGCCACTTGGCCGACAGCACTTCTATCGATGGCGCGCCCGGAATCTCAGGCATCTGTGTCTTTGCAAGGTAGATCAGGGCAGCCGCCGCCAGAAGGGGGTCATCCGGATAGCGTGCGAGCGAGGCCGAAAGGTGGGCGTACGATTGTTCCCATAGCTCGCCCGGGTCGCCCAAGCACCCGATCGCGTCGTCTACCATTCGGTAGAGCTCAATCACCGCCTGATGCGCCTCGGTCGCCGGCTCTGACAATTCTCCAGATCTGCGCCACTCGCTATGCTGGAGCGCGAATGCGACATGGCCTGTATCGTATTCGGGATCTGAGAAGAGCATCTGCGTTCGCGCAAGAAACTGACCGAAGGCCGACAGCCGATGAAGCGGCTCATCGGCAAGCGAGCCATCGACGAAGGCGAGGATTTCCTGCGATGACATTAAGTCCGGTTTCGATTGCGCGGACCAACCCCAAGCCTCGTCGAGCTGCCTGCGATCGATGATGGTTTCCAGCTTCGCGAGTAATTGATCGCCCGGCTCTACGAACTTCATCTTTCCACACAGAACATCAAGTTCGATTTCAGCATTCACCAGCGCACCGATGATACGCGATGACGCGCGACCGAAAGCAACCTGAAACGCGTGCGGGAACTCGGCCAGATCGTCATGTGTGCGCACATTCCGGCACGCATCCGTCAGATTCATCGGCGGCGCATCAACGAACTGACGCGCCCTTGTAAACTCATGCTCGGCATAGAATGCTATGCCTTCGTCCAGGATCGGGTGCCCTGAAAAGCAACAGAGATGGGCGATCTCATGTACGAAAACTTCCGGCTCAAGCGAGTTGAAGGGGATCAGCGCACAGCCGAAATCGTCAGCCAACCGAACACATTCCGGTCGCGATCTCGTACCCTGCGGCGAAATCGAAATGAGGACAGTAGGCCGCGCCGACAAAAGCTTCGAAGCGAATTCGTAGGCCTCCCGTACCGTTTTTTGCGTCTCAGAATCCGGTTCTTCACCCCTGATCCAATAAACCGGTTGATCACCACCTCCGGCGACGCCCTCCAGTTCGACGCGCCCCAGCATGCGCGCGTGATGAGATGCGCTGAGAAACGGGGCAATCGCTTCGAACTGCCCGGTGACCCGCCCGTTGGCAGCGCCGGCGACAAACTGGGCGAAGGGTGAAATCTTACCCATCAAACGGGACCGTCGGGTTGCTTGAGTGGCCGACGAAAACACAATTCACTATCGTTTCGGAGAAACCGTCTGCATCGAACAGGGCGTTCGCTTCTTCATCGAAATAGCCTCCCCAAACCAGCGAACCCAGATCGCATGCAGCAGCCGACAGCGTGAGATGATGAGCCATTATCCCGCTTTCGATCATCGCAAATCTGTAACCCAAAGGTCCGTATTTCGCGACCGTGCGTTCGAACATCGAGGAAATCAGGAAGCAAGCTCCGCTGCCCGCAAGCCCGGCATTGCCGCGCTCTCCCAACGCTGCCCAGAACGTCTTCGGATCGATCTTTGAAATCGGCGTCAGCGCGTGCTCGCGCGGATTGTAGTGGCAGATGGTCGGCGGCTGATCTTCCACCGTCAGAAGCGCGACATACAATTCACACGGATACAGTCCTCCAGGGGACGCATAGGGCCGCAAATTCAGCCGTATATCGAAGTCTTCGTCCACGACGGTTTCGCGCGTACTGCGGAACGGCGCGAGCAACTGCGAAAGGCGCTCCAATGATAGTGCTGCCCCGGTAAAATCGCGCTGCGAAACCCGCTTTGCAATGACCTCGGAATAGGGGACATCGGGCAATGCGACTTGAGGCAGTTCGATACGACGAAAAGCGAAGTAGTTCTTGCGGTTTGCGGACGTCTCCATTTTCCCGCGGTACTCGAACAGATACTGGTAAACGTTTTCAGCGAAGAGGTAGTCGCTCTCGACCGTTCCTTTGGTCGATTCATGAAAGTCGATCACTTCATCGAGGCCGATCGGTTGAATGCCTGGATTGACGAGCTTGTCTTCTGGGCGATGGGTCATGGCAGCCTCACGGGAAGGGATGGGGATTGGTATTGATCAGACTTTCGCTCCACTCTAGCCCGTTGAACTCGGCAACCTGTCGCAATCGTCGGCGATCGAGATGCTGCGCGTCTCCGCCTGCGTACATCGGCTGCAACGTCGGTGCGATGGCGCGAAAGACTGTGAAGCCGAGGTCGGCTATATCGCTCGACGTGACGTCGGAGAGGTAGACTGGATGACCGGCACCTTCGACAGCGGCCACGATATGATCGAGTTCTTCTCCCGGTGAACCTTCGAAGGGGGTCACATCCATCATCGGTGCACCTTCCGGACCGTCAAGAAAAAGCGAATATTGGGCAACGGCCTCCGGTCGGCGGTGATAGGTCACATGATCAACGAAATCATGGATATCCTCCAGCGTCGTCTCCACCGGCCAGCGGTTCATGTCTATTAGCCAGTTGAAGGTGTGAAGGCACTCGGTCGCCGCTTTTTTCAGCGCAGCTTTGGGAGACACTTGACAGCTGGCGCCGGACGCGATCCCGAGGCCATCGGGCAAGATAATATGGCACAGCGCCGTGGGGAGCCCGACATCGCTTGTAAGGTCGAAGCAAAGCAATTCCAGGCCGTTCTGCTCAAGACGCTCGACCGCCTGGCCCGCTACCCTGCGCAATATCGATTGCGGTACACGCGGCGGCTTCGCACCGACCAGGAAACGCCCGATATAGGCGTCCCGCTCAACCAGTTCCTTAATTGCCGTCGTGGCTGCTAAAGCCGGTGTGCGATGCGCGCCAAGTCCTGTGCTGTATCCCTTGTCGAGCCGTCTCGGATTCCCGCCCGCATGCGCCAGATAGACAAAGTCGGCCGGAACCCAGTACTCTTCGCCTGTGGCGAGCCGCATGGTCTTGGTCCAGGCAAACACTTCCTGCGGTGTCCACTTCAAATACGGAAAACCCTCACGGGCGTACTGTTCCTCGCTGAACAACACGAACGAGAGCGGAGACAATATCGGTCCTTCAAGATCCTCGCCGCGGGCAATCGTGACGCTGTCGGGCTCGATGACCGACGCAGAATAGCGTTCGAGCGATTCTCCGAGAGTGGACCAAAGGGCTGCATCCCAGCCCATGCCTGCACCCGCTGCTTGCCGGTCCGCTCTCGGCAATGGCATATCGCGGCTATGAGGCGAAATGGCGGAAGGATTTTGCGAAACCGCAACCGCATAGTGCAGGTCAGACTCTCCGGGCTGTAGTCCCATACGCGAAACCTGTTCGATGATTCCGAACTCCGTATCGAGTGCGCGGCTCATCAGATCGAACTGGGTCAAAGAAACGGGTGCGGTTGTCATTGCCTTGCCTTACGTTGCTAGATGAGGTCGCGCACCGCGCGGACGGGATCGTGCGCCCTGGATCGGCCGCAATGTTCGCAGCGCGGCACTCGGCTGAGCGGTGCCACATCCACAACCGACAAGGTGAAGGGATCCCAGCGTTCGACGTGACCGGCGCGGGCCAGGTGAAAGGCGCCAGCCGCTACGAAACTTATATGGCGTGATGCGACAAACTGCACAAAGCTTCGGAAAGTCGCATCCAGATCGATTGCAAGGGCATTGGCCCCCTCGAATTGCGCCCGCATTTCATCGACATGCATGGCCGACGCGGTGATACGCCGGTTGTAGCACGCGTAGCACGGACCATTGGATGTCAGGACGAGAGGCCCAACAATCATTTTCTCGCGCGACCAACGCAGGAACGTCACTGGTACTTCGTCTGACAGAGCGCGGCGGTTTTCGGACATGAAAAGGTCGACATCCTCGAAATCGGCACACACGATCCGGAGTTCTGGCGAGGCGACGAGTTCGAGTTTTTCGATCGCATCCCGAACTGTCGATGCGATATTCCCATCCCCCAGAACCGTGATGCTACCGGTGGCCAGCTCCAGTTCCCTACTCAATCGGGACGCGATTACGCTGGCGTGATAGTCGGCGAATTGCTGGAACGTGCCACGCAGCTCGCCTATTGGCCCGACGCGAACCGCATTCAGACGCATCAGGATGTCGATAAACTCGGCCTCGAAGGCATCCGGTTCGGCTGCATTAGCTTCGCATATCCGATCCTTCGAACGGAGATCGGATAGCACCCGTGCTGCTTCACTTACGTTTTCGTCGACGGTGATGTGATTTCCGGTCGGCAAACGCAATTGCAGATGACCTACCGGCGTTTTTGTCCAGTTCACAGCTGGATGCAACTGAAGCCCCGCCATAGTCGATACTCCCAAATTCACGCTCGGACGCCCCAAGCCAGCGCAAGAGTGGCGCCTCGCGGCGCCACTCCGTTGTCAGCCTACACTGGTACGGCGCAGGTGCATGAGCTCGAGCTCGAGCTCGAGCAGCGCCCCGCCGTTACCGTCATGCCATGGCCTTTGCGGCCAAATATGGCACCGGAACTGCTTTCACTCGAACAGTGAAATGAAAGCCGGCTGTCCCTTCTTCGATTTTGCATATTGTTCACTCCAATTAACCCAACGCAACTCGAGCACTCACTTGGTAGCCGCACGAAACGCGCGCTTCTGGAAGTCGAGCAAATCGATCTGTTCTTTCAAAAGTGCACTTGCGGTAGTGAAGCCCACGCAGTCGGGTGATGGATGTTTACGCTAGACCGGTACGGCACAACTCGTGCACGAGCTCGAACTCGAGCTTGAACAGCGACCGGCAGTCACCGCCATTCCGTGGCCTTTTCGACCGAAAACGATCCCTGGATTGCTTTCACTTGAGCAGTGGAACGATACTCGCCTGTTTGTAGTCAGATCAGTCATTTTGACTTACTCCTGTTTCCACCCGCACTTCACTCCAGTGCTCGCGAAGCAAACTCCCGGCATGGACCCAAGTTTGAAAATCCAAGCCAAAGTCACCAAGCATGCACCCGAGCCAAGCCGCTCCGATTAACAGAGCTGCGAGCAGATATTCTGGGATTTCAAAGAGTAGCTCAGCCCCTTCTTCACCCCTCTCACGCCGACACGAGCGCGCCAGCGTACGAAACCGGGCATTAACCCGACATCGTTCGACAAGTACTATTCGGCCTTACTAAAATCAGACGAACGACCAGCTCGCCTGAGCGGCAGGCGGGAAATCAAATATTTATTTGAAGCGACTCAATCTGTACGGCCAGTTTGCCAGCGATTCTTTTGATGTCAAACAAAATTTGGTCGTGATTGAAATAATCGCCCTGTGTGCCGCTAAAACTGCGCTCTTTGTCCATAGGTAGCAACAACCGGTTCGCAATATTATCACGGGTCCAACTGGAGTCGGCAGATGAACGGAGAACGATTATCCTGTCATCAATCCTTTTGTCGTGGTTATGTCTGGCAAGATTAGATGCAACTTTGGGGTTGGAGGTGGCAAGCGCGCTTTCCCCCAATTATAACGTAGCCAAGCTCAACCTTCGAACAGGCTGACTGATCTGAAAACTCGGGGAACGCTGAAAAAGACTAATCCAAGAATTGTGACAAAGGGAGACACTTTGCTGACTGCTTGTTGAGCGTCGGCGCCGCAGTCATATTGCCTCTGTACGCTTAATTCGACAGGAACCAGCAAAGGATGGATTGGCCTAGGATAGAATAGCAACTTAGTTTGGGCTGGCCGTTAGGAGCAGATGCGGGACTCAGTTTGTGCTAAGCCACTGCATCCAGCCCATTGCGCTGAATGATCGACAGCAAACGAAGCGCCGGACCTCCAGGCTTCTTCGCCCCACGTTCCCAGTCCGACACGAGGTTCTTCGACACATTGAGATAGCGCGCGAAGACCGGCTGCGAGACATGCTCAGCCTCACGGATCGCCTTGATCTCATCAGGGGAAAGAACCGGAGCAGGCGCAAGGCACGCTTCATCGAACTCGCGCATTGTGCGTTTGTCGATAGTGCCAGCATCGTGGAGGCCTTCCATCATTTCGTGGACGGCGGCCATCGCCTCGCTCTTGTAGGTCTTTGCCTTAGCCTTGCTCATCGTCTTTTCACCTCGACCAATCGGCCTGTCTCAACTTCCATTTCAATTTCGTCATCGCCCAGCTCCAGCATGATACTGGCCGCCTTGCGATAGACCTTCAATTCCGACCTACTCAGATTCGCCTTGGCGCTCTTGGCAAAGGCAAACACGAATATGGCGCGTTCCCCTGAGCGGAAGATCAGGATCGAGCGATAGCCACCCGATTTGCCTCCGCCTTCGCGCGCGATGCGTTGCTTGATGAGACCGCTGCCAAGGTCGGCATCGATCAGGCCGCTCTCAGCTCGACGTACGGCATCAGCAAGCGTGGCATCGCTGATCTTTCCCTTCGCTGCGAACTTGGCGAACCAGCGGTTTGCGTAAATGCGTATGCGCCGGTTCCTAGTCATACAGCAACACCGATCTATCACACATAGTGTTATGGTTCAATGAACGGTTCGAACCCATCATTTCTTCAGTCAGGTCGCCGATGCGCTGCCCAGCCTCGATCACCGGCCCATCATCCAGATGAGCGTAGCGAGCCGTGGTGGTCACATGCCTGTGTCCCAACAGCTTGCCGATCATCGGGAGTGTTTCCGAGCGCGCGGCCGCGTGGCTGGCGAAGCTGTGGCGCAGATCGTGAAGGCGCACACCATGCAGACCCGCCTCTTCGCGGACGTCTCTCCAAAGGCAAGTCAGATCAACGCTCCTGCGGGTTTTCGGATTGTAGAACACTTCCGGCCGGCGCTTGTGACGTGGAAGGCATTTGATGATGGTCCAAGCGGCTTCACCCAGCCAGACGAGCCGCGGTCCGGTTTTGCTGTCGGTCAAGAGCAAGCGGCGGCCCTCCAATTTCTGTCACACGGTTGAACCACTCCTGCACATGGGACTGCTCGATCTCATCGAGAAACATCCCCGCAAAGGCCGATTGGAGGTAGTTCTGCCGATACAAACCATGAGTGTGCAGCGTTGATGTCTTCCAGCTTGGCGAAACCTTGCACCAGTAGGTATCGAGAAAGTCAGCATAGAGCGGCACCTTTCGGCGCTTCTTTCGCTTCTCCGCAGGATTCTGGCCACTTGCGCGCGCAAGAGTACGCGCCGCGCCACATCCATCGCCTGTGCTTCGCTCAGTATCTTGGCGTTGCCGATCGTGACGGTCCGCGTGCGTCCCTGCATTGCGGCCTGGACAATGTAGATGGTGCGTCCACTCGCGTAGTAGCGCGTCCCGAATCCCGGCAATCGTCTCGACCAGACTATTCGGCGCAGCTTGCTATCGCCGTTGGTCTTGCCGACCACGCCGATACGCGCAGTGCCGAGTTCTTCGGTGACGATGGTCTGGAGGGTCACCACGTCCGGTCCGTAGCCCATCCGCCGCATTGCCTGGTTGATCGAATTATCGCTCATGAATTTCAGGTGCGATTGCTGAGCGGGAAACATCTTCTCGAAGCCGCCCGTGTGGCAATGCAACTCGCGTAGCAGGAGCATCACTTGGTCCGACAATGGGACTGCGTGAAGGCGTCTTAGCTTTGTCCGCTCGGCGGGTATGTTCCAGATCCTTTGGCCCCAATCTATCTCAGACCATTGCCCCATCCGCATCTCGCCGGGGCGGGTCATGATGTGGGGCAGTATCTGCATGGCAATGCGGACCAAGGGCGTGCCCGTGAACTCATCTATGTCGCGCAGCAGCTGTCCGAACTTGTCCGGGTCCAAGATGGCCGCACGATGGGTCACTATCGGGGTCGCCAAGGCATCCCCCAGGTGGGCTGCAGGGTCGCTCTTGCAGAGCGAACAGGCGATCCCGTGCCGGAACACCCTGCTGGCCAGCGCGCGGGTTCTATTGGCGCTCTCACGGTGCCCTCTTCGTTCGATCTTCTTGAGGCTTTCGAGCACCTCGACCGGCTCGATGTCATTGATCGGGCGTCGCCCGATGTCGGGCTCAAGTAGAGAGACATACCAGCGCGCTTTGCGAATGGTTGATGCCGCCTTCCCGCTGTCCTCCATACGCACCTTTATGAAGTCTTCGGCAACGCTCTTGAAGCTGTTTCCAGCGTTCATGCGCGCCTGCCGCTTCTTCCGCTTGCGCTCCAGCGTGGGATCGATTCCATCGAGGACCTTGAGCCTCGCAACGTCCCTCCGCTTGCGCGCGTCGGCGAGGGAGATGTCCGGCCAGGCCCCCAAAGCCATCCGCTTTTCCCTTCCGGCTATGCGAAACTTGTATCGCCAGAGCTTCGAGCCGTTCGGAAACACCTCCAGATAGAGGCCTTTTGAGTCGGTTTTCCGAAATGGCACGCTTTTCGGACGTAACCTACGGATTTCCTGTGCTAAAATCGGCATTTGGGGGCATGACCTTTCTGGCTGGCTTTAGGCCCCCTTTCATGCCCCCAAATGGTGATAGACGTGGGGGCATGACGCGGGACAAAGCGGGAACATCAGAAAGTTACAAATACCCCAAAAACCGCTGAAAATCAACGGTTTCGGGACGATTTGGGAGAAAGCTCTGGTGCCGCTTACAGGACTCGAACCTGTGACCCCATCATTACGAATGATGTGCTCTACCAACTGAGCTAAAGCGGCACTTCCTCCCCGCGCTCCGCGGCGCCGGGAAAAGTGGAGGCCCGAGCCGGAATCGAACCGGCGTGCAAGGATTTGCAGTCCTCTGCGTAACCACTCCGCCATCGGGCCTCGCCCGCACCTCGCGGGTACGGGAAGCGGCGCACTAGCGATTCTCTTGCACAAAGGCAATCGCCTCGTCGCGCCTTCCGTAACGTCAGTCTGGACGCGTGGCGCGATAGTGGCAATGACCTTGCGCATGAGCATTGCCAACCTCCTCGATCCGATCACCGCAAACGGCGGAGAAACCCGCTTTTCCGGCCTCGACCAC